>ENA-ORXR01000037-ORXR01000037.1-marine-metagenome-genome-assembly--contig:-NODE-37-length-186407-cov-9.467445_pt1 | contig 186407 bp, 160 predicted proteins | sample MGYA00237866_ERZ511479 | MGnify/ENA metagenome assembly ERZ511479 | reverse complement strand
CTGACCGACCGCGCCTACAACGCCTATGGCGTATCGTTCGGGATCGGTCTCGGAAAGATGGCTGGCAAGGCCTTTCGTATTGGCCATCTGGGTTCATTGACCGACGCGATGGCCCTGTCGGGAATTGCCACAATCGAGATGGCCATGCTGGATCTCGGCTACCCGATCAAGGCGGGTCAGGGGGTGGCTGCGGCACAGGAGTATTATCGCAGCACCGTCGGTCAGGCTACGCCGACATCTGTGTGAGGGAAACATGTCACAACGAATAGAGAATTCAGACAGCGTCGTCCCGTCGATCGAAGATGTATACAAGGCGCATGAGCGTATCAAGCCTTACATTCATCGAACGCCAATCCTTACGTCGTCGTTCATGAATGAACTGAGTGGCGCGGAACTCTTCTTCAAGTGCGAGAATTTCCAGAAAGCGGGTGCTTTCAAGGTTCGTGGCGCATCCAATGCCGTATTCGGCCTCAGCGACGAAGTCGCGAAGAAGGGCGTCGCCACTCACTCTTCAGGTAATCACGCGCTGTCGCTCAGCTACGCTGCCGGGCGGCGCGGTATTCCCTGTACCGTCGTCATGCCGCGAACGGCACCACAGGCCAAGAAGGATGCGGTCAAGGGGTACGGTGGTGTCATTGTCGAATGCGAGCCGTCCACGACCAGTCGCGAAGCCACGTTTGCCGAGGTGGTTACCGAAACTGGTGCGGAATTCGTCCACCCTTACAACGATATCCGGGTCATCACCGGCCAAGCGACCTGTTCGCTCGAGCTGCAGGAAGACGTCCGCGATCTGGACGCGGTCGTCGCGCCCATCGGTGGCGGTGGAATGATATCGGGCACCTGTCTGACCCTGAGTAACCTCGCGCCCACCATCGACATCTTCGCAGCAGAACCTGCACAAGCCGACGATGCCTACCGAAGCTTCAAGGCCGGTCACATCATCGCGGACGACTCACCGACGACGGTAGCGGATGGATTGAAGGTGCCGCTCAAGGAGAACACCTGGCATTTCGTCTCCCATCATGTCAGCGACATCCAGACGGCGTCGGAGGAGGAAATCATCGCCGCCATGAAGTTGACCTGGCAGCGCATGAAGATCGTCATCGAACCAAGCTGTGCCGTGCCACTGGCTGTCATTCTGAAGAACCCCGACGTCTATCGCGGCAAGCGTGTGGGCGTGATCATCACGGGCGGCAACGTGGACCTGGACAAACTTCCCTGGATTATCTGAACCTGGAGACGCACACATGAACAAGGCAATCGATCACGAGTCAATCGACTTCGGCGAACTTGACGTCGGCTTCGACGTACCGGCAAAAGTCGGCATGAACGAGGCCGACATCCAGACACCCTGTCTGGTGCTGGACCTCGATGCTCTGGAAAGCAACATCCGCAAGATGGGAGAATTCGCGAAGGCCAACGGCATGCGCCATCGGGTCCACGGCAAGATGCACAAGTCGGTCGATGTCGCCAGGTTGCAGGCAGAGCTCGGCGGCTCCTGCGGCGTCTGTTGTCAGAAGGTCAGCGAAGCCGAAGTGTTTGCGCGCGGTGGCATCAAAGACGTCATGGTCACCAATCAGGTGCGTGATCCGGCAAAGATCGACCGTCTCGCCCGCATGCCCTTGCTCGGTGCGCGCACGATCTGTTGTGTCGACGATATCGACAACGTGCCGGATCTCTCGGCGGCCGCCATGCGACACGGTACAGAGATCGAGTGTGTCGTGGAGATCGATTGCGGCGCCGGGCGCTGTGGTGTCACGACGACGGACGCGGTCGTCGAGATTGCCAAGGCCATCGATGCAGCAGACGGACTCCGCTTCGCCGGGCTGCAGGCCTATCAAGGCGCCATGCAGCACATGGATGACTATGAAGAGCGCAAGGCCAAGACCGATATCGCGATCGCGATGGTCAGCGATGCCATGACGGCGCTCAAGTCCGAGGGGCTTGACTGTGACATCGTCGGTGGAGGCGGTACCGGGTCCTACTATTTCGAAGGTGCTTCCGGTGTCTTCAACGAACTGCAATGCGGGTCCTACGCTTTCATGGATGCCGACTACGGCCGCATTCTCGACAAGGATGGTCAGCGCATCGACAAGGACGAGTGGCAAAACGCGCTGTTCATCCTGACCAGCGTAATGAGTCATGCAAAGGCTGACAAGGCCATCTGTGACGCTGGCCTGAAGGCGCAATCGGTGGATAGCGGTTTACCATTCATCTTCGGGCGCGACGACGTTGAATACGTCAAGTGTTCCGACGAGCACGGTGTCATTGCCGATCCCGATGGTGTCTTGAAGGTCAACGACAAGTTGAAGCTCGTGCCGGGGCACTGCGACCCGACGTGCAATGTTCATGACTGGTATGTCGGTGTGCGCAATGGCGTCGTCGAAACCGTCTGGCCCGTGTCGGCGCGCGGCCGCGCGTATTGATGCTGACCCCTGTCGCAGAGAGAGAACCCATTGCATGTACATCGTCACCGAAGAAATGTGTCAGGAAGTCATCGGACGGGCCGACGCGTTCACGGCCATCGAGGCGATCTTTGCTTCCATGGCGCGCAAGGACGCCTACAATTTTCCGGTGATCCGGGAGGCCATCGGGCATGCGGATGCGCTATACGGTTTCAAGTCGGGCTTTGATCGGGCGGGTCTGGTTCTCGGGCTCAAGTCTGGTGGCTACTGGCCCGGAAACCTCGACAAGGGACTGACGAACCATCAGTCGACCGTCTTCCTGTTCGATCCGGACACCGGTCAGCTGCACGCACTGGTCGGTGGCAACTACCTCACGGCCGTCAGGACGGCGGCGGCGAGTGCCGTCTCGATTGCGCATCTTTCGCGCCCCGAATCACGGGTGTTGGGAATGATCGGCGCCGGGCATCAATCCGGATTTCAACTTCGTGCAGCTGCAGAGCAACGCAGCTTCGAGAAGGTTGTCGCCTGGAACTACCATCCGGATATGCTCGAATCTCTCGAGGCTGTGGCGAAGGAGGTCGGCTTGCCATTTGAAAGCGTCGAGCGCGAGCAACTCGGCGCTGAATCTGATGTCATCATCTCGATCACGTCTGCGCACGATGCCTTGCTGATGAAGCACTGGGTCAAGCCGGGCACGCACGTCGCCTGCATGGGAACAGATACGGCGGGCAAGCAGGAAATGGATCCTGAACTACTGGCCTCGGCAACGCTCTTCACCGACGAGATCGCACAGTCGATCTCCATTGGCGAGGCGCAGCACGCCATTGCCCGGAAGTTGATCACGGCGGACGACATCACCTCGATCGGCGCTGTCATCAACGGTGACCATGTCGGCCGTACGTCGCCCGAGGAGATCACCGTGTTTGACGGGACCGGTGTCGGTCTGCAAGATCTGGCTGTTGCCTCGGTCGCTTGCAAGCTTGCCATCGACAAGGGTGTTGCTCAGGAAGTCACCCTGTAGAGCATCGCTCTCGCCAACCTAGCCATCAACCAGCGAAGAGATCGTGTCCGGTCTGTGCGAAATTTTCGTGGCAGAGCCGGGCAGGGCGCAAAGCATTTCGTAGAGGAGGTTGGCTGCGATCAGCGCGGTATTGCCGGTCGTGTCGTACGGTGGCGAAACTTCCACCAGATCACCGCCGACGAGGTTCATGCCGCTACAACCGCGGACGATTTCGAGCGCCTGCCACACGGTGAGTCCGCCGATCTCGACCGTTCCCGTGCCTGGCGCGAACGCGGGATCGAGGCTGTCGATGTCGTACGTAAGGTAGACCGGTCGATCACCGATCTTGGTTCTGATGCGCTCCATCATGCCCTTCAGCGAACGACCCCAACAGGCTTCCGCCTGCACCACGGTCCAGCCTTGCGCTCGCGCCCAGTCGAAGTCGTCCGCCGAGTAACCGGTCCCCCTGAGTCCAATCTGGAAGACGTGCTCGTTGTCGAGCAGGCCGTCGTCGTGTGCACGACGGAAGGGTGTGCCATGCGCGATCTTCTCGCCGAACATCGTGTCGTTGATGTCGGCGTGCGCGTCGACGTGCACCAGTGCCATCGGTCCGTGTCGTTCGGCCATGGCCCGGAGAATCGGGTAGGTCAGTGTGTGATCACCACCCAGGGTGAGGGGAATGGCATCCTTGGTCAGAATGTTCCGGTAGTAGCCCGTGACGATGTCGATCGTTTTTCGGAGATCAAAGGTATTGATCGGCACGTCACCGATGTCGGCAACCTGCATGTGCTCGAACGGCGCCGCGCCGGTTGCCATGTTGTAGGGGCGAAGCATGCAGGACTCGGCTCGAATGGCACGTGGGCCATGGCGAGTGCCGGAACGGTTCGAGGTTCCGATGTCCATCGGGATGCCGACGAAGCAGGCATCGAGACCAGTTGCGTCCGTACGGACAGGCAAGCGCATCATCGTTGCGGGCCCGCCGAAACGTGGCATGTCGTTGCCGCTGAGGGGTTGAGCGTAGTCTTCGTCGATCATTTGGCAGAATCCGGACTGATTCGTGTGGTTTGACGCCAGGTGTCTGGCGCCGAGCACATCGTGTGGGTTTTGACCGGACTCAATATGACGGCGAATCGTGAAAAGGTACAGATGGATCCTGTCGCGGCAATGTCAATCAGTGTTGCGGGCCCTCGGCGATGTCAGTCAGCGCAGCGAACCGTCAGCAATGCATCTCGCGATTATTTCTCCCAGTCGCGCCTGTTCGGTCTCGACCAGGCTTGCAGCGCGACGAACGGAATCGAGATCAGTTGAAGGATCTTCACAATCCGGATTACCGGCCAGTTCGAATTCCTCTACACGGCGGGCGTATTCCTCCTTGGCTTTCTTGATGGCTTTTAGATGCTCGGCGAATCGTTCGCTCATCGGCCAGGGTCGATCAGAGCTTGGTGATGTGTCGGTATCTGTGGACATGGCATGCCTGCTTCACGACAGGAGAACCCGAGTGCTGGCCTCGAGCTTCCGAAGAGGGAGTCGTTCACTGAAAGACGTGTTTGCTACCTTCCGTACCAGTAGACGCGTGTGAGGTCCTGTGGAATTTCTTCGATGGCTTTCCGGTCGACGAAGACCTGAGCGACGCTCGAGCCTTTGGGAAAGATAACGGACGGGGGGCTGGGTATGCCTGTTGTGTCGAGCCTGACGCGACGTGTGCTGGTGTCGAGTGATTCGGTCGTCTCGGCCCCGGATCCGTAGGGAATGCCGGTACGGATGTCCATGCGATAGAGATAGCTCGTCGACGGCACGTCACACGGGTCGCTGCTGGTGCCGCTCGGTGCGAAGGTCGTCGCATACAGATAACCCTGGTAACTCACCATGCGCGTCAGTGATTTCTCTCCAGTGTCGAGATCGATTCGCCAGCCGTGCGCCTGCTCGAGCGCTTCGTAAGCAGAGCTTCGTATCGTCGCATCCGTCGAAGCAAGCAAGTTGGCCGTCGCGTCATAGAGTCTGGTGGTGGTGATGGTCGTGAAGGGAGTTGCGGGCGCGCCTTTCGCGACATCCACATCGCGCAACATGAAAAACGCGTTGGTCGAGTTGTCGTAAAGGGGATCCGTACGGTCACCTGAGCCGACGGCAATCGACAGAAACTCACCAGTCGCTGAATTGTTCAAAGCGACGCTCGGCGCACCGAAGAAGGGCTGGAAGCCGCCGCTCGCAAGATTTGCCAAGCGGGTGACGGTGGTGTCCGCCGCCGAATCGACATTGTCGATATCGATGCGCCAGAGCTGAGCGCCGAGATCGGCTGCATAGATGCGGTCGGTCAGACCATCGCCGTCGACATCGACAGGGGTGACATCTGCCGGTATCGAATAGCGCATGTCGCTGTGACTGCTGTCGTCAATTCTCCTGACAAGGTTGCCGGCGCGATCGACCATGAAGATGGCGTTTCCGCCAGCCGGGACATGCGCGTTCGCGTCGTCGTTGGCGCGGGCGTCGTAGCCACCACCGAACAAGAGCACCTGCTCCTCTCCACTGTTTCGCTTGACGTTGATGAGCGACATCCGTGACCAGCTCTGCGCGAGATCGGCAAAGCCAGCGCGAGAGCTGTCGATGATCCACTTCAGGATCGGTTCTTCCGGGTCGGTTACATCCATTGCGTAATAGGCATCGCCGCCACGGCGCATGCCGAATATCAGCAACAGGCGGTCCGGGCCGTTGACGATGCCGTCGTTATTGATGTCGGTGTGCCAAGGGGTCATGGCACCGTCCAGGCCGTAGATGTGATCAGGACCGTTTTCGCCACGTGCGAGTGTCGGAAGGTTGCTGAGTAGCCGCTTGGGCATGAAGGCGAAGATCTCGTCACCTCCCGAGTGATCGCCAGCAGTGGGCGACGTCGGCGATGTTGCATCGATGGCGTGCAGAAGACCCTGGTTGGTCATGACATAGACAACTTGTCGGTTGCCGTAACTGATACTCAAGCTCTTGCTGTGAAGCGGATCACCCATCGGGGCGGACTGGATCCACTCGAGTGCCGCTGCGCGTTCAGTGACGTTGACACCGAGGTCCGCTGCGGTGATGAGCGTATTGTCGGCGTGCAGTCGATAGGCATTCGACGATGAAAGATCAACGCCGCTTGCCATCGGATCGAGTGCATCGTCGTAGGTGTACAGCGAGCGATTGCCTGCAGTGAGCCGTGCAGATGCGCCACCAGCGAGCACATCGTTGCCGTCGGGTGTTGCCGACCAGAAGCTCTGTGCGGTACTCGAGAAGGCTGATCCGCCGGCCTCGAGGGCGACCGTGTTGTTGGTATCGACGAGCCCTCGCGAGTCGAGAAAATAGCCCTTGAGGTTGCCCTTCCAGCCACGCGTCGGGGCTGGCGAGAACAGACTGAAATACGCCCGGTCGTCGTGCGAGAACGAAGCCTTGTCGATATCCACGGAGAGTTCGGTAAAGCTCTGGTTGCTGCCGGCGGCAAGCCGCACGATCTCCGCCAGAGCCGCATTCAGCTCGGTCAAGTTTCGTGCAGAGAAAGCGCTGTCGCGAATGCGCGTGCCGTCACGCACCGGGCTGCCCTCGTAAGCGAGCCGGTCGAGGTAGTCCTGGCCGACACCCTCGAGACCGAAGCCCACGGTATAGGTGTTGACGGTACTGTCGCTGATGCCGGGCACCTGAGGCATGGTAGCCAGTTGATTGACGATTTCAGGCCCACAGTTACCTTCGTCGATCGTGTCATTGTCGAAGATGCTGCTGGAGACGTCTTCGCATGTCGAAGGGTCATCACCCAGCGCTGTGCGCAGGGCCTGCGTATCGTTTCGGCGCGTGGGTAGTCCGTCGGAAATCAACACGATCACGCTGGCGTTGCACTGACCTTCGATGGGTGACACATAGTTGGCTGTGCCGGTGGCACTGGGCGTCGAGGTGTAACTCGCTTCGATCGGCGCGTTTGCATTGCCTCCGAGGTACTGGTTCTGGACATTGTTCCAGGTATCCGGATCGGGAAGCCCCGCCCCATTGCTGCTGCCATTCGGAACCGTTTCACCCCGAAAATACAAGGCGGCTTCAGCGAGTCCATTGACGGTGCTTGTCCACCCTCCGGCATTCTGTCGCTCGAGCTGCTTGATCATGACTTCACGTGCGGTGAAGGCGCCCGCCGGTATGTTTGAGTCCACCTCGTGAGCGTCCGTGTCGAGATCGGTGACCGGCCAGCGCACGCCTGAGGCATCGGTCGAATAGATGGATCCGATGCCTGCGCGTATCACACCCACGTTGTCGGCGAGAACGTTGTCCATGGCCGTTCGCAGCACATCGATCTTGCGTGGCTCGCCGGTGACACTGGCGTCTTCGTTGTTGATGTCCTCGTTCATGCTGCCGGAGAAGTCGAGGACGAACAGGATATTCGGCTTTTTCTGTGCCGCGAGTCGGGCGGTGTAGACGTCGATATCGTCCGCGAGCGCCGGTACGCCAAGCGTTGCCGAGCACGCGAACGCCGTCAGAAATGTCGCTACGAATCGAGGGTGCGCCAACCGCGGTCGAGTGGCCGACGGTGCGACCACCCCGCGCGCACCGGATGGGGCAGCAGCTTGCTCAGAGGCTGTTCGTGCAACAGTCTTTCGCATGGCGAGATACCGATCCAGAGCAATGGAGGACCGCGCCAGACCGGCGCGGCGGTGGCGTTGGGCGAACCAACTCCATTTACCTGTAAACGGCAGCTAGTCGGGTCAACTTGATGCTCTTGCGCTTGCAAACCGCACACCGCGTTGGCCCGACTACCGTTCGAGGTGGTTCATTCAGCTGCGGAAAGGGGCCTGAAGCGAACGAATTGTCGCGTTCGTCACACTGATTGATCGCGCTTGTCGATTCGGTAGACCGCATCAACGGCGCAGGCTACCGCCGACCCCGACCCACGCCGATCGCCTGTGGTCGACGATGCGCCTTCACTGATGTCGATGGCGCGGACGTTGGTGATGCTCACCGTGTGACCACGAACACGCTACCTTGCAAGTCGCCTTCGCCGAGCCCGTTCCCGTCACACCGAAATAATCAAGGTCAGGAACAGGCCGCATAGGTCGCCGGGTCAAACGATGTGCCGACCGGCGTGCGATCAGGGCCCGCCAGGATGCCCAGGCCCGGGCTCACGTTCGCAAGCGTCACGCACAGCGCAGCGCCTGTCGGTACGTCGAGATCGAATCCGTCAGACCAGGGGTTGATGGTCGTCATGTTGAACGTAACCACTTCACCGGTTGATTGCGAAATCGTGTCGCTGCCTTCGATGCCACGTGGCGTGACGGAACCGAAGCCAGCGCTCGAAGTGATGCTTCCCTCTACCTTGACGGTACCGCCGTCGGGCTGCACGCCGGTTAACGTGACTGACCAGCTACCGTCGCAGTTCATCCAGACAAAAAGTGCCGAGTCACCAGTTGCATCGACCTGTGGATCACCGCACTCCGGGCCTCCCGAAGGTGGTTGGCATGGGGCCAGAGTGCGAGGGTTGAACGGCGATGTGACCGGTGTCCGATCGGCTCCCGCGAGCAACCGCGTGTTGGCGGACTGTGCAGTGATTTCCACGCAGATTCGAGCATTGTCGGCTGTGGTGAGCAGAATCTCGTCTCTGAATCCGCCTCCCATGCCCATGTTGAAGAAGACGGCGGAGTCACTGGTGTCGATCAGTGTGTCAGCGCTTTCGAACGACCGCGTGGTCGTGTTGGTGAAGCCTGCGTCCGCGTACACATGACCGGTGTAGCGAGCGTACTGAAGACCGCCTGAGCCGATCATGCGAAGCACGCCGTCGCAATCGATCCAGGTCAGCAACGCGCGATCGGTACGCGGGTCGAAATCTGGCTCCGTGCATTCGTTCCCGCTCAGGACGCAATTCTGCAAAGTCTCCGGATTGATCGGTCCGGGGCCGGCCGCAAGACGATCGGGGCCGATGAACAAGGGCCGTCCTTCGGTGGCGATACACAGTGCGTCGCTGCCGAGCGCCGTGAATTCGAAATGGTCCATCCAGGGACTGACCGTGCGCAGTTCGAAGCGGATGCGCTGTGGATCGTTGTTCGTCAATGTATCGGAGGCTTCGAGAGACTGCGGTGACACGCTGATGAAGCCGATGTCGGCACTAATCGCGCCGGCCGCACTGACCGTGCCGGCCCCGGGGTCGCCACTGAGCATCAATGTCCACGGGCCGTCGCAGGCTTTCCACAAGTGTAGTCCACCCTCGCTGCCGGGATCGATTCCCGGTGATCCGCACGCACCCGGCTGACCAGTACCGTCAACAAGTACTTGTACTTCGGCGAGTTCAAGCGTGCCGCTGCCTGCCAGTTGAACACGCACATGCCGTCCTGAGCGAGCTACGTCGATACGCCGCTCCGGTGCACTGATCGGCACATGGTGATCGCTGACGCCCGGTTGCGCGAGGGTGTCGGACAATGTGTTGCCGGTGAATGGTGTGTCCGATACCAGGACATGGAAATTCGCAAGGCGATCGGTGCAGCAATCGCTCCGCCGATTGATCACGATCTGCTTGATGTCCTTTGTCTCGCCGAGATCGACTTCCCACCAGGGCTGCCGGGTGTTAGCGGTATGAGTGACACTTCCGTTCGGATAATGTCCGTCGGTATTGCCGTCGATGGCCGCGCTGGCCTGTCCCCCGAAGTCTGTCGACGATTGTCGGGCTGTACCCGAGAGTGCAGCATTGATGACGTTGGTCGGCGGCGCCGGGTCGTTCAGTGACTCGCGAATGCTGATGATTTCAGCGACAGAAGGCACGCCTGCCTGATCGATGATGAACAGCATGTAGTGACCGGGTGGTGCGATGTTCGCGTTCGCTGGCGACTGTATCGACAGGCCGTTACCGGTGACGGAAAAGCTCAAGGGGATGAAGCGCTGCTCCATGTTCTGTGAGTGCGTTACCGAGCCGGTTCGCACCAGTGAGACCTTGCTGATCTGACTGGCCTGTGCCGTAGCGACGGCAAAGGACTGGCTGTAGCCGACAGCCGCTGGCACCGAGCCTAGGCTCGGGCGCGATGCCAGTGTTCCGGAACCATCCTGGGCGAACAGGTAGGGCGGCGTGAACACCTGAGCGTTCTTTTGTATGTAGCCGACTTGCTGACAAGTGCCACAAATGCCACCGCCACCGGAGAGCACGCGTCCATCGGGCAAGAGCAGCGCGATGGAATGGTAGTGACGGGCACGATCCTCCTCCGCCAGTGGTTGCCATACGCCGGTGTCGGGACGCCACAGTTCGGCCTGGAATACGCTGTTCTGCAGGTCGACCAGGCCTTGGTTGGAGGCAAAGCCACCGGTGGCCAGGACTGATCCGTCGGCGAGCACGGTAAGATCGTGCTGGCGACGACGGTGATTCATCGGATTGCTTGCCGACACCGAATTCGTCGCGAGATCGATGAGGTTGGTCGCGCGTTGATCCGTGCTGTTGTTCTGGTAGCCACCACCTGCCACCATGACCTTGCCGATGTCGTACATCGCGTAGCTGCCGTAGCTACGGGACGAAATTTCGCGCAGGCGGGTTGCCTGGAAAGAACCGCTACCATCCGTATTCACATAACCGAGCTGTCGCGACGGCCCGAGAAAGGCGACACGGCCATCGGGGGCTGTCTGCAGCCACGGGTAGTCCCGGTTGTTCCAAAGAGAAGAGGAGGCTCCGTCCAGTCGGCGAATCCCGCCATCCGTTTCGCGCACTTCCGAGATGGGGAAGCCACCGCCGGTGATCAGCATCTCGCCGTTCGCGAGGGGTGTCACGGCGGGATACCAGCGGGCGAAGTCCATCTGTTGACCGCGCGCCCAGCTGTTCGAGATTGGGTTGAATGTGTGCGTCTCCTGAATGCCGTTGAGCGCGGCATCGGCATTGCCGCCCGCAAGGAACAATCGTCCGTCCTCGAGGGTGGCAAAGCCTGAGCAGAAGAGGTTGAAGCCGGTATCGGAATCGATACGGGAATGGATGTCCGTGACCGGGTCCCAGAGGGAAGCGCGCGTGTACGAGTGCGTCGCATAGGATTCGGTCGGTGCATCGCCCACCGAGTCGAAGGTCAGTACGCGGCCATCCGGCATGAGGGAGGCGAATATCGGGATGACCGGCCAGTTCTGCAGTGGCTCCCAGCGGCCCGTCCGAGCGGGATCGGTTGCCAGGTTGAATGCTCGGGTCGCCGCGCGCGCGGTCAGCTTCTTCGTTGTCGCGGAATCCGACAGTGCGCTCGTTGCCGAGTCCGTTGCGGGATTGACGCCGATGCGTTCTACTTCAACGCGCTTCAGCAGCTCGGCTTCTTCGGCGAGTGTCGGCGCAACGTCGGTCAAGACATGTGGGTCGATCGGCGTCGCATCATCGCTCGAAGCAGCCGTTGCGTTTGGTCGGGCCCCTGTGTGGGAATCGTCGTGTGCAAACGCTTCGCTACCGCTCGCCGCCAAACCACACGACAGAACGGCGGCCAGGATGAGGGCACGTTTCGAGCTGACATTATCGCGAGCGGGTTCATGACCGTTCATGGTGTTTTTGCTCCTTGCATGCCACTGCATTGGCGGGTCTTGCTCTTCAGTTCGAACGCGGTGGACAGACCTCGCAGTATGCTATCAAGTTAACGCTGTGTAATGTCATGCACGTCAGAATTGTCAGTGCAACATTGTGAATTGGACGCGGAAGGGACTCACGTTTCAGTACATCGGCAGCGACACGATCGCAGGATCAGGCCATGAGAAATCCCATCGAACCAGACGCTGATTCCACTCCATTACCCGCTGCGTCTGCGAGCTGTCAGAATCCGAGTTCCTGTTCTTGACTCGGTGGAACGGCATGAGTCACTTTCATCCCTCGCAGCAAGGAACCGACTACCGTTGAAACAGAATGCCCGCAACGTCGCCGTGATCGGACTGGGATCGATGGGATTCGGCATGGCAAGCGCTCTGCTCAAGGCAGGGCATACCACCTGGGGTGTCGACATCGCCGAGTCGGCCATGGAACGCTTCCGTGAACGTGGCGGTGCGGCTGGCACGTTCACCACGGTCGCAAAAAACCTGGAAGCGGTTGTCGTCGTTGTGCTCAATGCGGCGCAGACCGAGCAAGTCCTGTTCGGTGAGGGCGGCATCGTTCCATCATTGAAGTCAGGTGCCGTGGTGATCGCCTGTGCAACCGTCCCGCCCGACTTTGCGCGGACCATGGCAGCGCGCTGTGCCGAGGCGGATGTCCTGTATCTCGATGCGCCGATATCCGGAGGTGCAGTCAAGGCGGCCGCAGGCGCCCTGAGCATCATGGCCTCGGGTTCGAAGGCCAGTTTCGAGGCGGCGCAACCGGTGCTCGACGCAACTGCACAATCCGTCTTCAAACTCGGCGAGGAGGCGGGCGCCGGATCGGCGATGAAGGCCGTGAATCAGTTGCTCGCGGGTGTGCACATCGCGACGATGGCCGAAGCCATGACCTTCGGCATGACGCAGGGAATCGATCCCGCGACCTTTGTCGAGGTCATCAGCCAGTGCGCGGGATCGTCCTGGATGCTGGAAAATCGGGCGCCGCATATCGTGGAAGGTGACTATACGCCCAGATCATCGGTCGATATCTGGCCCAAGGATCTGGGCATTGTCCTGGAGATCGCTCGCGCAGCCCGCTTCAGCGCGCCGATGACGGCTGCCGCGCTACAACAGTTCCTGGCGGCGTCAGGCTCAGGCTTTGGTGCGGAGGACGATGCGGCGGTCGCGAAAGTCTATGCGCGCAATGCTGGCATCACGTTGCCGGGAGAATCCTGATGCTGCTCGGTTGTATCGGTGATGACTTCACCGGTTCATCGGACCTTGCCAACACCCTGGCCCGGCGAGGCATGCGTGTCGTTCAGTACACTGGGGTACCGGGTTCTTCTGCAGACCCTGCGGTCGAAGCTGGCGTGGTGGCTCTCAAATCTCGTTCCATCGATCCGGACGAAGCGGTCCGGCTTTCGCTGGCGGCATTGGCGTGGCTGCAAGCCCAGGGCTGCGAGCAATTCTTCTTCAAGTACTGCTCGACATTCGATTCAACGACAGAGGGCAACATCGGGCCGGTGGCAGACGCGCTCGCCGAGGCCCTGGACGCGCATCGCGTCATTGTTTGCCCTGCCTTTCCCGGAACCGGACGGTCACTGTATCAGGGTCATCTGTTCGTCAACGATGTGTTGTTGAACGAAAGTGGCCTGCAGGATCATCCCCTGACTCCGATGACCGATCCAGACATCCGGCGCTGGCTGCAGGCACAGACCCGCCACACGGTCGGGCATGTGGCGGCAGCGAGCGTCCTGTGCGGCACGGCGACGATCAGATCTGCTCTGGATACCCAGCACGCACAGGGTCACCGCCTTATCGTGGTAGATGCGTTACGCGACGAGGATCTCATGGCCATCGGCGCGGCTGCCGATCAGCTACCCCTGGTCACTGGAGGGTCGGGGGTCGCCCTTGGACTTCCCGCCAACTTCATCGAGCGCGGGCAGATTTCAGGTGCGGCGTCGACCTGGCAGGGTGAGGCCGGTCAGTGCGTGGCGCTATCGGGTTCCTGTTCCGCCGCGACGCGTGCTCAGGTAGCGCATCATCAAGAGCGCTCTCCAGCCCGGCATGTCGACGCCGCCGACGTGATCGAAGGGCGACTGAGTGCGCGCGAAGTGGCTGACTGGTTGTGCGAGTCGTCCGGTGTGCCGCTGGCCTACAGCTCAGCTGATCCATCGGTCGTGGCTTCGGTACAGAGTCGATATGGGCGCGAACGATCGGCCGAGGCGCTTGAAGGATTCTTCGCAGAAGTCGCTCGAAGTTTGATTGCATCGAATGTCAGGAAGATTCTGACGGCAGGCGGTGAGACGTCTGGTGCCGTGGTGGAAGGACTCGGGCTTGAAAGATTCGAGATCGGGCCGGAAATCGATCCAGGGGTGCCTTGTCTGCGTGCCGGAAACAAGCTGGTTGTCGCGCTGAAGTCGGGAAATTTCGGTGCACCTGATTTCTTCGAGAAGGCTGCCCGCGCGCTCGACGGAAAGGTCTGATTCACATCATCCGAGCGCGTTGGTCGCTTGACCGTGCAGGCGTAAAGAGGAGCAATGCATGAAGTTCTCGGCCAATCTCGGATTTCTCTGGAAAGAGCGACCCCTGCCCGACGCCATACGAGCGGCCAAGGCCGCGGGCTTCGATGCGGTCGAGTGTCACTGGCCCTTCGACGTGCCTGCGGCAGACGTCAAGGCGGCACTTGACGAGACCGGCTTGACGATGCTTGGGCTCAACACGCGGCGTGGCGATACCGAGGCGGGGGAGAACGGGCTTTCGGCCCTGGCTGAGCGAACCGCCGACGCGCGTGCTGCCATCGATGAGGCGCTCGCCTATGCAAGGCAAACCGGAACTCGCAACGTGCATGTCATGGCAGGTTTTGCGGCGGGACAGGAGGCTCGAGACGCGTTTGTGGCGAACCTGTCCTATGCTTGCGCGCAGTCAGCGCCGCACGATGTCGGGGTGCTGATCGAACCGCTCAATCGCTATGACGCGCCAGGCTATTTCCTCAGCACGACAACGCAGGCGCGTTCGATCATCGACGAGGTCGACGCCCCGAACCTGCGCCTCATGTTCGATTGCTATCACGTGCAATTGATGGAGGGAGACCTGAGTCATCGTCTTGCCGACCTGCAGTCGATCATCGGCCATATCCAGTTTGCCTCCGTCCCGGACCGGGGCACACCTGATCATGGCGAAGTCGACTATCGGCACATATTTCAAACCCTAGAAGCCCTGGGGTATGAAGCGCCGCTGGGCGCAGAATACAAACCGACTGGTAATACAGACCAGTCCCTCGACTGGTTGACCGGTATGCGAATCCCTGATGACTGATACAGATACTGCTGGTGCCTCGTCCTCGCCCATTCGCGTGGTGGTCTGGAACGAGAATGTGCATGAGCGCGAGAATGCGACGGTGCGGAAGATATATCCGGACGGTATCCACGGCTGCCTGGCCGGGATGCTGGATGAGGAAGCCGATATCACGGCAAGCACGGCGACCCTGCAGGAGCCTGGGCACGGACTCTCATCGGCACGGCTTGCCGAGACGGATGTGCTGATCTGGTGGGGCCACGCGGCACACGGTGATGTTGACGATGCGCTGGTCGAGGAGATCGTCGAGCGCGTGTGGGCAGGGATGGGCATGATATTTCTGCACTCGTCGCACTTTGCGAAGCCGTTCAAGCGTCTGATGGGTAGCCCGTGCAACCTGACGTGGCGTGAGGCGGGCGAACGCGAGCGATTGTGGGTGACGGCTCCCGGTCATCCCATCGTGCGTGGCCTTCCCGTGCACTTCGAACTCGAGTACGAGGAAATGTACGGTGAACCCTTCGGTGTTCCAGAGCCCCTCGACACGGTATTGATCAGCTGGTTCCAGGGTGGCGAGGTCTTTCGTTCGGGGCTGACCTATCGGCGTGGGGCGGGCAAGGTCTTCTATTTCCGGCCAGGTCACGAGACCTATCCGACCTACCATGACGTCAACGTTCGACGTGTCATCCGGAATGCCGTTCGCTGGTCTCACGATCCATCACCTCGCCGAACCGATGTGAGCAGTGCGCCCAATGTGCCGGTGCAAGGCGCGCTGGAAAGAATCGTGGAACGCGGCCCGAAATTGCATGAGGACGGTGAGGAAGGTTTTCGGTGAAAGCGCCCGTTCGGCTTCTCATCCTGGGAACGGGAGACTGGGCAAACCAGCACGCACTCGAGTATGCGTCGATGGACGATGCGCTTTTGGTGGCGGCAGTCGACTCGCGTCCGGAGATACTGGCGGCGTTCGTCGAGAAGCATCGAATCGAGCGCGGCTTTGCAACGCTTGATGATGCCTTGGCCTGGGGTGAGTTTGACGCCGCATCCAACGTCACGCCCGATGGCGTGCATCACGCAACCACACTGGCGTTACTGCGTGCAGGCAAGCACGTTTTCTGCGAAAAGCCATTGGCCACCTCCTACTCGCAAGCCGCCGAGATGGCGGCCGCGGCGGCGGCCTCGGGTCTGGTCAACATGATCAACCTTCGTTACCGCACCGGGGCCGCGGCGGAGAAGGCGCGGCAGCTCGTTGCCGACGGTGCCATCGGCGCTGTCCGTCACTTTGAAGCGTCCTACCTGCAAAGCTGGTTGATGCAACCGGCCTGGGGTGAGTGGAAGACAGATCCGACCTGGCTTTGGCGAGTCTCCTCGGCTCACGGTAGCTCGGGCGTGCTCGGCGACATCGGTATCCACATCCTCGACTTCGCGATGTCGATCGCCGGGAGCGAGATTGTCGATTCATCCTGGCGGCTGAAGACGTTTGACAAGGCATCCGGCAATCGCATCGGAGAGTACGTGCTTGATGCGAACGACAGCTTCGTCATGCATGCCGAACTCGCGAACGGGGCCATTGGAACGGTAACGGCAACGCGCTTCGCAGCGGGTCATCACAACGACCTTCGACTGGTCGTACACGGAGACCGTGGTGGACTGGAAGTACTGCATCAAAACGGTGAAGATCGATTGAGCGCCAGCGTCGGCAAGGACACACACACCGCGACCTGGCGCGAACTCTCCATCGATCCTGCACCCGATTTATGGCGCCGGTTCGTCACTGCCATCAGGGAAGGCCGCCTCGAGCAACCCGATTTCGCGCACGGCACCCGGCTCCAGCGCCTGCTCGACGACGGACTCGCCTCAACCGGTGCCCCGGAAAGCCCGTCGTGAAGCGAAGTCGGAGATGCGTCCACTCGGTACGCATCGACTCGCTCGATACGTCAGTAGCCTGTTGACGCAGTGTCAGGAACAGGCAGCATAGGTTTCTGGATTGAACGAGATGCCGACCGGGGTTCGATCAGGACCGGCGACCATGTCGAGGCCGTCGCTGATGTCCGTGAGGGTCACGCACAGGCTTGCATCGCTCGGTACCTTGAATTCGAAACCGTCTGACCAGGGATTCTGAGTCGTCATGTCGAAGGTCAGTTCATCCCCGAGTTGCAACAGCGAATCCGAACCCTCGAGGCTCTTTGGTGTGATGCTGTCAAAGACCTGGCTCGATTCGATGCGGCCTTGTACCTTGACAGCGCCACCGGCAGTGCTGATGCCCGTCATCGCGACAGACCAGGTATCGTCGCAGTTCCTCCAGATGAAGAACGCCGAATCGTCGCGGGTGTTCACTGTCGGGTTGCCACACTCGGTATCGCCAGTAGGTGGCGTGCACGGTGCGAAGGTACGGGGATCGAAGCTTGAACTCACCTGGCTGCGGTCGCTTCCTGCCCAGAGTGAGCTGTCGCTCGGCTGCGCGGTGATCTCGATGCACAGCTCGGCGTCGCTTGCCGGCGTCAGCAGGATCTCGTCGGCATAGCCGCCGCCCATCCGCATGTCGAAGTACACCGCCGAGTCGTTCAGGCTGATGAGCGTGTCGCTCGGCTCGAACGATCGGGTCGCCGTGCTGCTGAAGCGCGAACCGACATGGACCCGGCCGCTGTAGCGAGCGTTTTCAAGAGCACCCGAGGCGATCATGTGCAAGACGCCCTCGCAGTCGATCCAGGCTGCCAGGCCTCTGTCGATTCGTGGATCGAATGCAGGAGCGACACAGGAGGCGCCATCGAGTACGCAGCTCTGCAACGTGTCCGGGTTGATCGGGCCGGTACCTGCAGGTACGCGATCGGGCCCGATGAAGAGTTGCCGTGTCGTGCCGCGAGGATCGATACCGATGCAGATGGCGTCGCCTGCAAGCGTTGTGAATTCGAAGTGATCCGTCCACGGGTTGGCGGTGGTCATGTCGAAGTCACTGCGCCGCGAATTTAACGTCGTCAGTGTGTCCGACGGTTCGAGTGAGCGTGCTGATCTGTCCGCGAAGCCGAGCGCGGATGTGACTGTACCGGCGCTACTGACGGTACCGGCGCCGGGCGTGCCGCTCAGCATCAGCGTCCATGGACCGTCACAGGCTTTCCACAGATGCAGCCCACCGTCGACTTGCGGATCCACACCAGGCGATCCACAGCTACCTGCCTGGATATCGCTGTTGATCAGTACCTGCACTTCGGCGATTTCCAGCGCACTGATTCCGGCCAGTTGTACGCGCACGAAGCGTCCGGACCGAGAGACGTCGATGCGAGTCTCCGCTGCACTGCCGGGTACGTAGTGATCGCTCACACCCGGTTGTGCGAGTGTGTCCGAGAGCGTCGTGCTGTCGAACGCTGCATCCGACACGAGCACGTGGAAGTCAGCGAGGCGGTCGTCGCAACAGTCGCTGCGACCGTTGATGACGATCTGGCGAATGGCCTGGACCTGACCTAGATCGATCTCCCACCAGGGTTGCCCACTCGTGATGGTCAGCGCGAGGCTGCGCCCGGCGGCGTTACCGTCGGTATTGCCATCGATGGCGCGCATGGCTTGCGCTCCTGACCGAGTCGAGGACTGTGTAGCACTGCCGCTGGTGGCGATATTGATTGCGCTGGTGACAGGTTGAGGATCGTCGAGCGATTCGCGGACGCGAATGATGTCCGCGACAGAAGGTACGCCGTCCTCGTCGACGATGAACAACAGGTAGTGTCCAGGCGGGGCGATGTTCGCGTTCTCTGGTCCCAGGACAGACAACGCATTGCCTGAGATCGAGAAGCTCAGGGGAATGAAGCGTTGCTCCATGTTCTGGGAGTGGGTAACGGAGCCTGTCCGAACCAGCGATACCTTGCGGATGCTCGCGGCCTGGGCAGAAGTGATCGCAAAGACGCGGTCGTAGCTGATGGCGGCGGGCGCGCTCGCGATACCCGGTCGCGCGGCAAGTGAGCCTGAGCCGTCTCTGGCGAACAGATACGGTGGGCTGAACACCTGAGCATTCTTCTGCAGATAGCCGGCTAGCTGGCAGTTGCCACAGAGACCACCTCCACCTGAAAGCACACGACCGTCCGGCAGGAGCAATGCGCTCGAATGATACTGACGAGCCCGATCCTCCTCGGCCAGCGATTGCCACATGCCGGTATCCGGTTGCCAGAGTTCAGCCTCGTACACACTGTTCGCCAGATCGACATGGTTCAAGTCGGAGGCGTGTCCACCGGTCGCAAGCACCGAACCGTCTGCGAGCACCGTGAGGTTGTGCTGGCGGCGTCGATTGTTCATCGGCGCAGCCAGTGTCAAGGTATCGGTTGTGAGGTCGATCAGGTGCGTGCTGCGCTGATCCGTGCCGTTACGCTGATAACCCCCGCCGCTGACCAGAACCTTGCCGATGTCGTACATGGCATAGCTGCCGTAGTTGAGCGAGGCGCCAGCACGCTCCACGGAGGCCTGGAAAGCACCGCTGTCGACCGTGTCGACATAACCCAATTGGGCGGCCGGCCCGAGAAAGGCTACCCGGCCGTCTGGAGCGGTCTGCAGCCAGGGGTATTGTCGATTGTTCCAGAGCGAGGACGAAGCGCCCGACAGCTTGCGTATCGTGCCGTCCGTCTCGCGGACTTCGGAGATCGGGAAACCACCGCCGGTGATCAGCATCTCGCCATCGGCCAGCGGCGTCACCGCCGGATACCAGCGGGCATGGTCCATGCGCTGACCGCGAGCCCAGGTGTTCGAAAGCGGATTGAAGGTGTGTGTCTCGACAATGCCGTTCAGATCCCTGTCGGCGTTGCCGCCGGCGATGAACAGACGTCCATCCTCGAGTGATGCAAAGCCCGAGCAGAAGAGGTTGAAGCCGGTATCGGAATCGAGTCGAGCGTGCGTGTTGCGCACCGGGTCCCAGATGGACGCGCGCGTGAAAGAATGATCGTCAAAGCTCTCGACTGGATCGTCGCCCACCGAATCGAAGGTCAGTACGCGCCCGTCTGCCAGTAACGAGGTAAAGACCGGTACGACCGGCCAGTCTTGTAGTGGTTCCCAGCGACCGACCTGCGCAGGATCTGTTGTCGAGTCGAATGCTCTCGTTGCGATGCGAGCGGTCAGTCGGGTGTTTGCGACCGGGGTCAGCCGGGTCGTGCTGGCTGTCTCGGTTCGAGGATTGATGCCAAGTCGCTCTGTCTCGACACGCCGCAACAGTTCAGCTTCCTCGGCCAGGGTCGGCGTCACGTCGATCAGTCGATGTTCGTCGTCCGGCGAGGTGTGGTCGGTGGCCGTCTGCGACGTATTCTCGGCCTCGTTGTACGTGCTGTTCGAGGATGAATGTGCATCGGCAATCGGGCTGACTGTCGACAGGGACAGAAATCCGGTTACGACGGCGGTCAAGATGAATTCCGGATTCCGGCTTCGACGGTACAAAGCAACACTTTGCATGGCATTGACCTCCCTGTGCCCGAAGAAACCACCTGTCACCTGAGGGTGACTGCCGAAAGCCGACGGCGGTGGTGAAGCGGCGAGTGAACACCAGGCGAGGCAAGTGCGACAGCTCGGGAAGGTCGTATTGTGAAAGTGCCGCGGACCTGCCTCACGTTCCCGGTGACAGATAGGCCGTTCGTGAACCCTGCAAGGTTCAGTGCAACTCGAACCGAGGATCAGAATATGGCGAACTTCGTACTCGATCATGGCGCCTGGCATGGTGGGTGGTGTTGGCGAGATGTGGCCAGCGCACTTCGCACGGCGGGTCATGACGTGTTCACTCCGAGGCTCGGCACAGCAAGGCGGTTGCGGTCTGATGCAACCCATCCCCGCCGAAGTCTTCGGTATCAGAGAGGAGAATCGTGCCTGGGTAGATCGCCGTTGTACACCTCAGGCACTCGCCACTTTCGAGATGCCGGTACTGCTTTCAGGTGAAAGCGACGGTATCGGCAAACGCGTCTATATTCTCGCCGACGGCTGGGATCCAAGTCCCTTCCGCTATTTCGCAAGCTTGCTGGAGAACAGGCCAGGATGGGAAGTGGTGACGATGCAGAGCAGTCACGATGTCATGGTCGACATGCCGGACGCGCTGGCAGCCGAACTCCTCAAGCTGGTGTAGTGGTCAGTCAACAACAACTCCGCTGATCGTCAGGCGGACAAGGCCTGCAATATGCAATCCGCAGCCTGATCCATTGCCGGGACCGACGGCTGTGCTTGTACGACGTATCCGACTGGCCGTTCACCCTTGCACGTGTTTGCCGTCATTACACTTGTTGTGTCTGATTGTCGTACTCGTCGTGAAGGCGCCACCAAGCGTAAGGAGGCGTTTGGGTAGGACCTCCCGGAGAATCCTCCCACGCTTCCTGGCGTCCGAGTGGAGTGATATCCAGCAAAGTCCAGACAGTACCCAGAGTCTCAACACCGCGTCCGGAGGTGAAGTAGGTCCGATAAATGGTTCCATCGTCAATTATAAAGACATTGACACCGAAACCGGTTGTCACGTCGAAAGCGCTGTTGAACGCAGGCGTCGTTTCGAACCAGGGCACTTGCCAGCCCATGCGACGCCTGAAATCCTCGATGTCGGAGGAGGGTGCACAGGACACGAAAACCACGGAGGTGTCCCGCGCGCGAAGGTGAGCCAGGTGCGGAATCTGGTCACCTACCATGCAGCAGCCCGGACACGGAGACGGATCCGCCGGTTTCAGCATGTGATGGTAGACGATCAGCTGTCGTCGGCCATCGAACAGATCGACAAGACCTGTATCTCCACTGGCGTTCCGAAATCGATAGTTCCTGTCGACGATCATCCAGGACGCACGACGCCGATCCGCCGCAAGTTCATCTTGCGCCTGTGTCAGCGCCTTCTCCCGGGAGAGCAGGCGCTCCCGTTCGGCATGCCAGACTTCGCTGGAAACTATTCTGTTCAAGCGCATGGTTTGCTCCTCGGCGGGCGTTGCTCGAATCCGAACTCTTGAGCCCGGACGTATGTTCACGGTCTCTTGTATCGTTGGTCATTCGCTGGTGAAGCCGACTTTCCGGAGTATGCCCGAATGAGCTGGACGCCCCTGCCTCGATCGAAGGCGTCCGCCCGCGATGCGGCCGATGTTATTGACACGTTGATCGTGCCCCGTGCACGTGACCTCGGTGGCTTCAGCGTTCGTCGCGCCTTGCCGTCGCCGAACAGGCAGTTGGTCGGTCCCTTCATATTTTTTGATCAGATGGGGCCTGCCGAGTTCATTACCGGTCAGGGCATCGACGTCCGACCGCATCCGCACATCGGTCTGGCTACGGTGACCTACCTCTATAGGGGCGAGTTTCAGCATCAGGATTCTCTCGGCACGAACCAGATGATCTACCCGGGTGAAGTCAACTGGATGATTGCCGGAAAGGGTGTGACCCACTCGGAGCGTTCCAGCAGAGAAACGAGGCGGAATCCGAGTTCACTTTTCGGTATTCAGACCTGGGTTGCATTACCGGAAGCGGCTGAGGAAACGGCTGCCGTCTTCGAGCATCACAAGGAAGACGTGTTGCCCTATCTCACGGACGGTGGTGCGCGAGTTCGTCTGATCATTGGTAGCGCATGGGGTGAGCGTGCCCCGACGAGGACGTTTACCGAAACTTGTTTACAGTCCAGAGGCCGGCTGAAGCCCGATCCTGGAACGCGCAACCCTCGATTCTCTGGTTGCCCCCGGCACGCACCTGATCGAGAATACGGTGCCCAGGGAGGTTTGCACCGTGCCATCTTTCGACATCCTGCTAAACGCTTTCATCACGCTCTTCGTAACTGTCGATCCGATAGGAACAGCGCCGCTTTTCCTCGCGTTGACAACCGGTCTGTCGACGGTGGTCAGGCGCTCGATCGCCATTCGTGGGTCGGTGACTTCGTTCGCGATACTGTCGCTGTTTGCGCTTACCGGTACAACGATACTGGATACCATCGGCATCACCATCGATGCCTTCCGGATCGCCGGTGGCTTGCTTCTGTTCTTCACAGCCTTCGAGATGATCTACGGGCGCCGGCAGGAGCGACGCGAAGAGACGACTCAGGCTGCGGTCAGCGATCAGGCGGCCGACCTTGCTGTATTCCCGCTTTCGATTCCGCTGCTGGCCGGGCCGGGTGCCATGTCGGCAACCATTCTGCTGTCATCGCAATTGAGCGCCAACGAGGCCATCAACGACTATGCGGCCATGGGCTCGCTGGTGGCCATCATCGCGTTACTCATGCTGCTGACAGCCGCGCTACTCGTCATCGCTGAAGTACTGGACAAGTATCTCGGCAAGACCGGGAAGCTTGTCTTGACACGGCTATTGGGCGTGCTACTCGCCGCCTTGTCCGTTCAGTACATAGCGGATGGCATCACGGCCTTTGCGACTCGATGATATCGCCGAATTCGCCGCGTCCTCGTTTTCGCTGAGCATTCGTGCCGAGGCGCTGCCAGACGTCTACGCCACATAAGTCTTGAACAAATCCAAGGGGTACGGAGGCAGACCGGGCGCAGAGACCACTGTCAACGCTGCCAGGCTGTACTGCGGTTGCAGTGTGACGAGTTCCGGATAGTCGCCGAGCTATTTCGCGAAGCGATTTCGCGTTGTTTCTCGCGGTGGCGCGAGAAGGCGGACTGTTTGCTGCCAGTCGCGTGTGCGGGCGAAGTTCCGCGACCTTGGGCAGGCGCATGCACGTGAAAAGTCGGGAGAATTTCGAGGCGGAATCACGCCGGTCGAGTTGTACGTGAGCATTGCATCGCTTTGCTATTTCCCGATCTCGAACAAACACACTTTGCGGGCGGTGTTCGGGTGCTCTATCGATGATGCCTGGCTATCGAGGCACGAGCGGGACACCATCCGGATGATTCTGGGCTACCTGGTGCCACACGCCGATCAACAAGAGAATCTGCAGAAGAGCGCGACATGACGGAAAGACACATCGGTATCATCATGCATGGTGTGACGGGACGCATGGGCATGAACCAGCACCTTGTGCGCTCGGTACTTGCGCTGCGTGAACAGGGCGGCCTGGCACTCGCTGACGGGACCCGGCTGATGCCCGATCCGATCATTGTCGGCCGTGATGCAGGCCGGATCGAACGCCTTGCGAAGACGCACGGCATCGAGCGCTGGACAACCGACCTGGAAGCGGCGCTTGCTGACGCGCGTGACGAACTGTTCTTCGACGCTGCCACGACGAAGCTACGCCCCACATTCCTCAGGCGGGCAATCGACGCAAGCAAGCACGTCTATTGCGAGAAGCCGGTGTCGGAGTACTTCGCCGCGGCGCGCGAGTTCGCCGTGATGATCTCGTGACTTTGCAGATCGACGGCACGCACGGTTCAGCGGTGTCGGGCTTGCATTACTGTGTAAGTCAACATCGCGTTAATACCCCCAAGCCCGTGTGGAATTCGGACCAGAAGCGCGACCATGACTTCTACGGAGACTGGGAAGCGGTGCCGGACAACCGGAACTTCGACAACGGTTTCAAGGTGCAGTGGGGACAGTTCCTGCGCCATGTCGTCGAGGATGGCCCCTGGCGCTGTACGCAGATGGAAGGGGCCAAGGGCGTGCAGCTCGCCGAGCTTGGCCTGCGATCGTGGAAGGAGCGTCGCTGGATCGATGTTCCGGCAATCGAAGGCTGATCCGGTGACAATCCTCAAACTCCCGGCGGCCGGTGGTCGACTCGAAGCCACCGAACTCGTGGCGTCACCGGTGATGTCCTCAGATGGCGTGTCTGGCTGGAACCGGAAAGCGTATGCGGCAGCTCACGTCGTGGCGGATCCACTTGCAAACGTTGCCCCGTGGCTCGATTGCGGGATCGACTGGGATCGGACAATCGCTTTTCGAGAACACCTCTGGAGTCTCGGCTTTGGCGTCGCCGAAGCCATGGACACTGCGCAGCGGGGCATGGGCCTCGATTGGCCGACGTCACTCGAACCTGTGAAGAAAAGTATCGATGCCGCGGGTCCTGATCGCCTGATTGCCTGTGGTGCCGGTACCGACCATCTCGCGCCCGACCCTGGCGTCACCCTCGACGATGTGATCAACGCCTACGAGATGCAATGCGAGGCGATCGAGGCGGCAGGCGGACAGGTCATCCTGATGGCGTCACGCGCGCTCGCGGCTGCCGCGACGGAGCCTGCCGACTATCAGCGCGTGTATGAGCACGTGCTGGGCGGGCTTGCGCGCCCGGCCATTCTGCATTGGCTCGGCGAGATGTTCGACCTTGACTTGAGCGGCTACTGGGTAGCGATAGCCATGATATCGCCATGGAGACCTGCCTTGACGTCATCGCATCGAACGCCCCTAAGATCGACGGCATCAAGATCTCCCTGCTGTCAGCAGAGAAGGAGATCCGCCTGCGCCGCCGCTTGCCTGCCGGGGTGCGAATGTATACTGGCGACGACTTCAACGACACCGCACTGATCGTAGAAGATGAGCAGGGCTACTCGGATGCCTTGCTTGGCATTTTCGATTCCATAGCGGCGGCAGCGGCGCGTGCCTTGTCAGCGTTGTCGACAGGTGACCCTGAAGAGTACGAGCGTGTCTTCGCGCCGACCGTGCCCCTGTCCCGTCATGTCTTTGCAACGCTGGCCCGCTTCTACAAGACGGGTGTCGTGTTCCTGGCCTATCTTGCCGGCCACCAGGATCACTTCACGATGATAGGCGGGCAGGAGAGCGCGCGATCGACCTTGCACCTGACCGACATCGTCCGCCTTGCCAATGATGCCCGTCTGTTCGACGATCCCGAGGCTATCGCGCATCGGATTGCGCCGGTATTCGCAGTTCGAGGCGTGGAGGTGAGGCCATGATCGAACCTGCACGCTTGTCGCTCAACACGGCGGCGGTGAAGGAACAGTGGAAGCTGGCCGACTGCATCGAAGGCTGCGTGCGTCACGGCATCGGTGGCATTGCACCGTGGCGCGACAAATTGATCGAGTGTGGCGTCGGCGCAGAATGGCTGGTGATGGTCGTGGGTGGTCTGTCAGCCGGATCGCGGGACATCGTTGCAGTACGCGAGCTCGTCGCCGAAGGTCTCGAACGTACACTCGGATACGCCCGCCTGGCTGGAGTGCCTGTCGCGATCGAGCCCCTGCATCCGATGTACGCAGCTGACCGGGCGTGCGTCAATACCCTTGCCCAGGCCCTCGACCTTTGCGATCTGCTAGGCAGCGGTATCGGCGTGGCGCTCGATGTTTATCATGTCTGGTGGGATCCCGATCTTGCGGCTGGCATCGAGAGGGGGGGGAAGCGATCGGCTGCACGCGTTTCACATCTGCCACTGGCTCATGCTGACGAAGGATCTGCTGCTTGATCGTGGCATGCCTGGCGATGGCATCATCGACCTCTCCGGTATCAAGGGAATGGTCGATGAGGCGGGCTACGAGGGCCTCATCGAAGTCGAGATCTTTTCAGAACGAGACTGGTGGACCCGGGATCCTGACGAAGTACTACGGACCATGGTCGAACGCGGCCGGTCGATCAGGTAGGCCATCGGTGAGTTCGAGTGCGATGCGCGATCAGGCGTCCAGAAAGCCTGCCAGCACGTTGGTCGTGTTGATCCCGATTTCCTCGACGGCATAGCCACCTTCCATGACGAAGACCGTCGGCAGTCCCGTCTTGCCGATGCGTTGCCCGCAAAGCGTGAAATCGTCCGACTTTAGCCGAAAGAAGCTGATGGGATCGCGCTCGAAGGTATCGACGCCGAGGGAGACGACGAGCGCCTCGGTGCCGTTGTCCTCAATACGCTCGAGTGCGTCGTCGAGCGCCGCTGACCAGGCAACGTAGTCGGTACCCGGTGGCATTGGGTAGTTCGCGTTATGCCCTTGTCCCGCTCCCTGGCCTGTTTCTTCCGCATAGCCCCAGAAGTGCGGAAAGGCATCTTCAGGGTCGCCGTGCAGGGACGCGAAGAACACGTCTTCCCGATCGTAGAAGATGCTCTGCGTGCCATTGCCATGGTGGAAGTCCACGTCGAGAATGGCGACGCGTGCTGCGCCTGCCTGGCGAAGTCCGTCGGCGGCGAGGGCGGCATTGTTGAGAAAGCAATAACCGCCGAAGCGCTCGGCTTCGGCGTGGTGTCCGGGCGGTCGGCAGAGTGCAAACGCTACCCGGTTCCCCGCCGATACATGCTGTTGAGCCGATGCGGCGCAGGCAGCACTGGAATAGGCAGCAGCGCGCGTTCCGGATGTGATGGCGGTTTCCGCGGCAAGAGAGAAGTGACCCAGACGGCCTTCGATGTGCCGCGGTTCGTGTCGATTCAGCACGCCGGTCGGGAATACCGTCGGCAGGGCATCGCCTGCGAAACCTTCGGCCACCCAGGCATCCCACGCCTCGTCCAGGAATTGCAGGTAGTCGGGCGAGTGAATCCGTCCGAGTGCGCGCGAATCGATCGGGCCGGGCGCGTGGATATCGTCCAGTTCTCTCGCGATCAGCGCGTCACGCACGTATTCCCAGCGCTCGGGACATTCGAAGGGACGCACGAGTTCGCCACCACTCAGCTCGCCTCGCGGGAAATGTCTCGCATGTGTCTCGCTGCAGAAGGTACGCATGACGTCGACGCCCGAGGAACTCGAGAAAGTTCAGGAAGCAACTCGGGGTCTGATGCCCGGCGTCATGTGTCAGGGTAGCCAGCCGTCGACTGTGTCGGCATTTTCCTCGACCCACTGCGCTGCAAACTCGGCCGGATCCTTTTGCTCGACGACCAGCGCATACGTCATGCCGGTCAGCGTTTCGGCATCGAGGGCCACATTCGCGAGCATGGCCGCGGCATCGGGTTGGTCAACCTCCAGAGATGCGGCGTACGCGACGTGGATGCTTGCCGCATCCCAGGCGACACCGGCGGTCGAGCGCTCGAGCCAACCCGGCGTGGCCGAGGGCTGCACGATCAACCAGCGTTTCGCGTCGTACGCGGGCTCTTCAAGGCGTACGAGCTCGTGCTGCGCGAACATATGGTGCGGCGTATAGCAGAAGAGCACGATGTTACGGTCGTTCTCGACGGCGCTGTCGAGCCGGGCCAGGGCATCCGACTCGTCCATCTCGAGGAGCGTCATCGTATCGTCGTAGCCGTACGAACGGGCGCGGATCTTCTCGACTGTCGTCGATGCCCAGCCCGACGCGCCGATCCAGACGTCGCCCTTGCCGTCGCCATCGTTGTCAAACTGGCTGGCCATGTCGGCATCGGTCAGGTCTTTCAACGCGACGATGCCCGTACGTTCAGCGCTTGCCTTCGTGACGCACATCGCCTGTTCGCCCGACACGGCATTCGGGTTCATCCGGATGGTCTGCTTGGCGTCAACGTACAGGCCCTTGAAGTTCGACATGTTCGGCAGCCAGAGCTCGGGATGCACGTGGATCGTTCCGGCATCCATGGCTTCGAATACCGTGCGGTTCTCCCCGTCCTGCAGCTCGACCTCGATGCCGAGCTTGCTCTCGAGCGCGACCTTGAGGACGTGGGCCGTGGCGCGTACCGATGGCCAGTTGGGCACGCCGATGACCACGTCGGCGGCTTGCGCTATCGCGCCGTAAGCCGACAGTGCGGCGGCGCAGCTCACGGCCAGCAGCTTGCTTGAGTGCATTTGGTCTTCCTCCTGGAGGGGATCCTTGATCCTACTGCCTTGGTCGGCAAGTATCCAGTCGCCGCTATTCGGTCGGGTAGGTTCCAGCGCCTTGCAGTTTTCTACCCGGTAGCCAGCGCTATCTGCTTCCAGATTGCCGTTTCATCGAACAGTACATGCTCTCGGCGCAGCCCCCTGGGCCCGAATTCGGCATGACTGATGCCGAGGACGAAAACGTCGGCACCGCTCGGCGCACCGAAGCTTCCAAAGCCATCATGTTTGCCTTGCAGGGACCAGCGGACGGCTGCCCGCGGGGCCTGATTCGCATCCTCTCGACCGATGGTGTGGTGAACTGCAAACGTGGCTGACGGAAACGATGCACGGAGTCCCATCCAGAATTCATCGGCAACCGCTCTGCCGTGGCCGGTGACGCCACCCGGGAGTTCTAGCTGGCAGGCGCGATCATAGCGTTCGCCGACGACCGATAGCTCGGCGCTCATGATGCGCGTGAGGAGGTCGGCATAGGCCGTACCGTGTGCATTGTCATTGCCTTTACTCGTGTACACGGCCGGGGCATCGTTTTCGGGAGTCATTGGACGGGTACAGCTTGCCGCGCCACCTTCGCGCTCGATGAGGTCAACGGCGTATGCCTTGGGTTCCCAGCCCATCTGACGGACGATGGCGCCCTGGTCGCGAATCAGCCACTCGTCGAAGATCACGCCCTTCTTCACCGCGCAGTCGGCGATGATCCGGTAGGCGAGGCGTTTTCCGGTGGCCTTGCCGTACAGGCCGTCATGCCTGTGCGTTGCCGTAGAGAATATCCGGTGAGATGAGAGAAATCCTGCGTCTTCGTCTCCACACCAGATGACGTCTTCGCCGAGCAGAGTACGATCAGGAAACTCGGCCAAGGTTGCCATGGTTGCACTGATGACGCGCCTGTTGCCGATCACGACACCCGCTGGCGAACGTACCGGCATGTCGGGCGCGTAGTACTCGTGCAGTGCATGGATCTTTCGTTCTTCCCAGATCTCCCGGGTAATGCCGAGAATGTAGTCCGGAAGGTCAGCCCATCGATCATTGAAGCCCTTCATGACGAGTGGTTCTCTGACGAGTGGTTCTCTGTAGAGCGGCCTTTGTGAGTGCGGCCCCCGTGAATGCGGCCTTGAGCCGGATGATCGTCTGCTCGTCGGGTCGGGCCGGCCGCATCATCGGTATTCGTGACGCGGAACAGACTTGCTGCGCCACTCATCGATGGATATAGACAGGTTGCGTGTCCAGGTGGTATCGCACAGGTGTCGCCAGGCGCGAGTACCGTCCGTCCGTCCGTCCATTCGAGCGCCCAGTGACCGCTCATGACCATGAGCACCTGATGGCGTGTGCTGGACGATGAATCGGTGGGAGCCGAGTTTCTGCTGAGCAGCTCCACATCGAACCCCGGGCGTTCGTCGATCAGTGCACCGTCACCGATGACTCGCGCAGGCAGGCCACTGTCAGCGAGCGCAAGCATATCCTGAAAGCGCGCAATACAAGCCGGGACTACCTCGTGAACGGCGGGTTCCTTGAATTGTTGCAGCTCGGACTCGCCCAGAACCGGCATTCGGACCACGCCGCCTGGCAGTGCCTGACCCTGTTTCGTGTCGTACAGCTTGCCGTCGTCGCCGAGCACGAGACCATGCTCCGCCGCGTCCTCTATGACCTGCGGCGCCCACTGCACTCCACCACCCGCGTCGTCACCTCCGAGAATGGCCATGATCATTCCGTAATCGGTGCCGACATTCTCGAAGCCGCGGAACATGCCGGTCGGGATCGAGAAAATGTCTCCGGGTTCGAGCAATACTTCGCCGGCCGTACCCCAGCGCCCCCAGAAGAATCGCCACCGGCTGTCGAGTACGAAGAACACCTCGGCCGTGCGATGGCTGTGCAAGGAATTTCGACAATGCGGCGGCTGACCGGCCGCGCCGATATTGAATCCGGGCGTATCCTGGATGTGAACGTGCTGATCCTTGCTCTCGGACACACCTCCGCCGATGACGGTGAAATTTTCCTTCTGATCGGAGCCGGGCGTATGGGCATCGATGAACGCCGTCTTGCACGGTCGAAGTTCCCCGTAGCGAACGATGCGTTCGTTCATGTCAAAGTGAGTCATGTGAGTTCGGTCTGCATTTACGCAGTATTGCTGACAGGAGAGATCGGTAACCGCGTGGTACTGCGCTGAATCAGTTCACAGTCGATGCGCACGCGTACGGGAGTCGTGCGACCGCGTTCGATCTTCGCAAGCAAGGCATCGACGGTGGCGTCGACCATGAGCGCCGGTCGCTGTCGCACCGTGCTCAGATCGTAGGCGGCCCAACGGGCGACCGGTGTATCGTCGTAGCCGACGACCGCGACGTCCTCGGGTACGCGCAAGCCCAGTTCGACCCGCAATACATCCAGTACGCCGAAGGCCATGTGATCGTTACCGACAAAGATGGCATCGGGAACCTCGCATCGCGCGAAGAGATCGCGAGTGACCTGCATGGCAATCTCCCTGTCATAATCTCCGCGCACGCAGGCGAACAGTGACTGTTCGTGCTTTGCAAGCCCGGCCCGCAAGCCTGCCTCACGATCTTGTCCGGTAGAACTGCCGCTCCATCCGGCGATGTGTGCAATGCGTCGGTGCCCGCAGGCGACAAGGAGCTCGGCCACTTTGCGTCCACCAGCGACGTTGTCGGAGGTGACTGACGAGAGCGTTCGGCCGCGCTGCGATCGATTGAACAGTACGACTGGAATTCCAGCGGCTTCGCAGCGTGCGGCAAGCGTCCCGGAGATCGCCACGGAGGCCATCACGATGCCGTCGACGCGGTAGTCGAGAATGTCGCCGGTGATCTCGTCGAGTGATGTTTCTACGCTCGGCGCCATGAAGATCATCGTGTGATAGCCCTTCTCCTGCAAGGCGACTGAAAGCCTCTCGATTGCCATCGGGTAGAACTGATTGTCGAGGTAGGCAACCACGAGGCCGATGATGCGGGATCGTCCGGTAATGAGCCCACGGGCCAGGGAATTGGGCCGATAGTCAAGTTCTTCGGCTGCGCGATGCACGCGCTCCGCCATCCGTTTCGACACCGAAGCGCCTGGCGTGAAGGTTCGACTTACGGCAGACTGACTGACGCCCGCGCGTCGCGCGACATCCTTCGAGGTTACTGATGTCACGATGTCGGCCTATACCTGCATCAGCCGGCCGTCCAGCCGCCATCGACGAGCAAGGCAGTTCCTGTGACCAGTCGGCTTGCATCGCTTGCCAGATAGACCACGGCACCCATGATGTCCTCGACCTCACCGATGCGCGGAAGCTTGATCTTCGATTGAATCCAGGCCACCCGCTCCGGGTCGTTGAACGTCGCTTCCGTCAATGGCGTGCGAATGAAAGTCGGGCAGATAGTGTTGATCCGGATATCGTGTGGCCCCCACTCTATGGCCATGCTCTTGCACATGCCCTCGAGTCCGTGCTTCGACGCACAGTAGACTGCCCGGTCGATTCCACCGACGCGCCCCATCTGGCTGGAGATATGAATGATCGAGCCGGGCTTGCCTGCGTCGATCAAGCCTTTGGCTACGCGGGCAGACAGGAAGCAGGCGCCCTTGAGGTTCACATCCATGACCTGCTGGTAGTCGGCTTCGAGGAGATCGACTGCGGCGCTGTGGCGCGCTGTGCCTGCGGCATTGACGACGATATCGAAAACATCTCTCTCCGCCAGCGCGGCGGTCACGGCGTCGGTTGCACTGACGTCCAGACAGAGCACGTCGGCTGCGTGACCTGCCGCTTTCAGCGCATCGACAACAGCGATCAGATCATCCTCGCTGCGCGCGGCGCAGCTGACCATCGCACCGGCCTCGGCGACCGCCACGGCCGCCGCCAGACCGATGCCGCGGGTCGCGCCGGTGACCAGAGCACGTCTGCCGTCGAGTCGAAAGGAAGGCGTTCTGGGCAACTCGATCATGGTGCTTCGGACGCAGGCTCTGCGGCAGCGCCATACTCGATGTTCCGACCACCGTAGCGACGCACGCGCACGTTGGCCTGTTCAGCATGACCGACAAACCCCTCGAGCAGGCAGAGCCTCGAGCAGTACTCGCCGATTTCGGCCGCCGTGTCATCACGGGTTATCTTCTGGTAGCTGTGCGTCTTCAGGTACTTGCCGACCCACAATCCCCCCGTGTAACGGCCGGCCTTGCGGGTCGGCAGCGTGTGATTGGTGCCAATGACCTTGTCACCGTTTGCGACGTTCGTGCGGGCGCCGAGAAAGAGCGCGCCGTAGGAGTGCATGTGCTCCAGAAACCAGTCATCTCGATTCGTCATCACCTGCACGTGTTCGGAGGCAATATCGTTGGCAACATCAAGCATTTCCTCATAGGTATCGCAAACGATGACCTCGCCGTAGTCGCGCCAGGAAACGCCGGCGGTGTCTGCCGTCGGCAGGATATCGAGCAGTCGATCGATCTCGTCGAACGTCTCCTTTGCCAGGCGTCGAGAGTTGGTCAGCAGAACGGCTGGTGAGTTGTAGCCATGTTCAGCCTGACCAAGCAGATCCGTTGCACAGAGTTCCGCATCGACGGTCTCATCGGCAATGACCATCGTCTCGGTCGGACCCGCGAAGAGATCGATTCCCACGCGGCCGAAGAGCTGGCGCTTGGCTTCGGCGACGAATGCATTGCCTGGCCCCACCAGCATGTGCACCGGGACGATCGACTCCGTGCCGATGGCCATGGCGCCGATGGCCTGTATGCCACCCAAGACGTAGATTTCGTGAGCGCCACCGAGGTGCATGGCTGCGATGACAGCCGGATTCGGCTCACCCTCGAAAGGCGGCGTGCAGGCGATGATTCGAGGAACGCCGGCGACAGACGCGGTCGCCACCGACATGTGAGCAGACGCCACCATCGGGAACTTGCCTGCAGGCACATAGCATCCGACCGACTGAACGGGGATGTTGCGGTGGCCGAGAATGATGCCGGGCAGGGTCTCGATTTCGATATCTGTCATCGAGTCGCGCTGTGCCTGAGCGAAATTCCTGACCTGCGCTTGCGCAAACTTCAGGTCTGCCATGTCACGATCCGTGACGCGCGCCATCAAGGTCTCTATCTCGTCCTTGGACAGTCGATAGGATGGCGGACTGTAGTTGTCGAACTTCTCCGACAGTTCGCGTACGGCGGTATCGCCTCTGGACTCTATATCCTGCAGCGTATTCTCGACCACAGTTCGCACGCTGGCGTCGTCTTCGGAGCGCTCCGTCGCCGATTTACCACGCTTGAGATACTCGATGGCCATGCCGATGTTCCGGTCAAATTTGCATACGAATGCAGAAAGGGAATCGTACCATGCTTCGGGATCCGGGATCAGCAGCGCCCATCGGCATCATGCATCGTAACCATGCCTGACAAGCATGCCTCGGAATCCTGTATCCGTATCATGCATCAGGAAGCGATCCATGCTGGTCGTACATAGCGAGCGTCGCCCGAGCGGTGTCGTCACGCTGCCCGGTCGAACCTTGCCGGCAAGTCTGTGCCCGTGGTGGGCCTCGGAAGGACAGCATGATCACCGTTGGCCGAAATGTGGTTTTCCGTTCTGTCGATCAAAAGTCTGGCACTTGCGCTGGCCAGCTCGATCAGTGGTGTGGCGTAACCGGGCTGATTCTCTCTAGCCGAAAGAGCAACTGTCAGGGCGTCGCCATAGCGGCCCGCACGAGCGAAACTCCAGTGCTTGATCGGATCACCTTGCGCTGCACGATGGACTCTGGCGAGAGCGGTGACGGGGGCCATCAGTGCACCGAGCCCAGGCGTACTGCCGACCTCGAGGACGTCGGCCCGATTGTCGCCGTGTATGCGTCTGACCAGAGTTTCGAGAACCTTTCGGGAAACCGATCCCGGTAGAGCGGAGATTTCATCGAGCGCGTTTGCAACAGCCATGAGTGTCTGCTCGGTCAGTGTTACCGACGCTTCTTCGGGCGTGCCGGAAGTCGTGCCTATCATGGCCTCGAGTCTTTCCGCATCGACATGACTGTGTATGTTTCCCACTAGCTTGTCGTCGATGCCGAGCAAGCGCGCCAGGCGCTGCCAGTAGCGGTATGTCTCGCTTGCGGATGTATCGCTTGGCGCGAAGCCCAGCGACGCTTCGGCCCGCATGCTGCCAAGAGTGAAGGCGAGCCAGGTGTGGGCAAGGTCGATCTGATTGATCGGCGTGCCGAAGCGGCCTTCGTCATGCCCGTTTTCTCGTGCGGCCCGTCGCGCCCGGGCGTGCATCAAGCGAAGCTGGACGGTTGCAATATAGCCCGCTTTGCCCGGCGCGAGCGACCCGGGCAACATCGTGCTCGAGAGCCAGCGTGCCGTCATGCGCAAGCGCGTTTCGGTGTCGGTCTGCAGCCGACCGGTAGCGCTCAGGACGCTCGCGATCGAGGGCGACGAGTAGATACCGATCAGCGCACCTGCACTCATCGAAAGAAGGTGCAGTCTGAACGGCACTGCGCACCACGCTCGAGGTCCTGTCGAGATCAGGGCCTGTTCCTCCCGAGTGCACAGTGGTTCGGTTGAACGGAGCAGTGAAGCAACCGTCTCATCTGGCTCCTCGAGCGAGGCGAGACCGAATTCAAGCCCTTGCTGCAACTGCTTGCCGGCACGCATCCGCCGTTTACCCTCGAATTCGACAAGCGCGTCAGCCAGTGGGTCGCCGGTGCGCAATGCCTTTTTGAATCGATCGCTGTTTGCCTTGCCATGGTGGCGCGTGAATTCTGTCTGGCTGCCTCTAGCCGTTGGCCAGCTGTTGATCCCGATCTGTGTGACGGACATTGAACCGAGTATCGCCTCATTGATCTTGTCGACCAGCGACCGGCAGCAGTCGTCGTGCCACCGAAGCCGCCCTGAACGGGTATCTTGCATGCAAAAGCAAAGGTTCGTGTAAAGGGTATGGCGACACGACAACTGGGCCAAAAGGTACGTTTCGTGCTTGCCGGTACCCTTCGCTCTGCATTGCCGGCCTCTCCCCGGACGCCCCATGTCCACCGCGCAAGATACGGTTCTGATTGATTCAGACTTTCGCCCGCAGGCGGCGCTGTGGATCGCGATCGGATCGGTGCCGCTGGTCGCGCCGTTCGCCGTATTGCACTTTTTCCAGCAGCGCCCCGCTCTGGGTGGCGTCGCACTTGGTGTCATCGCCGTGGTGTTCTTCAACGCCTGGTATCTGAGCCTGGATGCGACGAGACGATTCCTCCTGCCCCGACTGTTCATCGCGGCGGTCGGTATCCTCGTCGACCTCTATCTACTCGCGACGCAAGGGACGAGCGGATTGCTCTGGGGCTATCCGACCGTTTTGTGGATCTACTGCACATTGCCAGAGAAGGCAGCTCGTGTCGCCAACGGAACTCTTCTCGCCGCCTCGCTGCCGTTGATCGGCACGGTGGCATCAGCAGACATTGCGCTACGAGCCATGGCGACGCTCGTCGGAGTGAGCATCTTTACCTGCGTCCTCATCCACATCATCTCTCGTCAGCAAGAGCGACTGCAGCGTCAGCTTCGACACGATCCATTGACCGGACTTCTGAACAGGCGCTCGCTCGACATGATGCTCGAGAACGCCATGGCGCGATCCTCGCGCGAGAGCTTGCCGATGACGTTACTCGCCATCGATCTCGATCATTTCAAGCGCATCAACGACGACTTCGGTCACGCCGCCGGGGATCAGGTACTGCAGAACCTTGGCAAGTTCCTGCGTGGCTGGCTCTGCGCCAAGGATGTCGCATTCCGTCTCGGTGGTGAGGAGTTCCTGGTCCTGCTTCATGACACCTCCGATGTCGAGGCCTACCGCGTAGCCGAATCGATGGTGGCGGGTATCCGCGAGACGTCGCTGCTCGATGCACGAACGGTGACTGCGAGTATCGGCTACGCGCCGTTCTCGGATGCGCCTGACGCAAAGGCGTGGATGAGAGAGGCGGACGAAGCACTCTATCTGGCGAAGCGTGCCGGTCGAGATCGGGTGGCTACCGGTTCCGGGTCGATCTGTTCGCCGTCACCCGGCCGAGCGGATGCCGTGTCGCGCCCGGTGACGGAAGTTGATTCCGCACAACCTTAGAGACCGTTTTCAGGTCGGTGGTGCCGCCAGCGACTGGCGTTCGACGATGCCGGTCGACAGCTTGATGCGCTGCGGTGGTCCGTCGCCGCGAACCCGGGCCAGCAGAACTTCCGCTGCGCGTCGACCCATTTCACGATGGGGTACACGCACCGTGGTCAGCGCGGGCTCGACTACCGTTGCCAGTTCGATATCGTCGAATCCCGTGATGGAGACATCCGCCGGAACGCTTAGCCCCATGCCTTGCGCCATCTTGAGCGCACCGACAGCCTGTACGTCATTGCCACACATGACGACGCCAGGGCGTGGATCTCTTTCCATCAGTCGACGGAAGGCCTTGCCAGCGTCCTTGAAGGAATAGGGCGACTCCTCGATCACAAGCTCAGCAGGATCGAGCCCTGCTATCTTCAAGGCACGCTTGGCGCCTCGAACCCGGTCGGCAGCCCGATCGTTCCTCATTCGCTCGCCGCTCAGGAAGGCAAATCGACGGTGACCGAGATCGATGGCGCGATGCGCCATGGCGGCGGCGGCGGCGGCATTGTCAAAACCGACAAAAGAGTGCGGATCGGCACGTCCGATCGTCCAGGCAATGACGACCGGCATGCCACGGCGAATTAACAGACGATCGATCTCCTTGCTGCGGCGTGTGCCGATCAAGAGCAAGCCATCGATGCCGCGAGCGATCATCGTGCGAATCTGTTGCTCTTCGATCGCCGGATCGTAGGATGAGCTCGCGACCAGCAAGGTGGCATCATTGCGAGCCAGTTCGTCCTGAAACGCCTGCAGACCGCGTGCAAAGATCGCGTTGGTCATCGTGGGGATGATGGCACCATAGGTGTCGGTCCTTTTCGCGGCGAGGGCGCGGGCGCCGAAATTCGGCAGATAACCCAGTCGTGCGACAGAGGCCAGGACCCGATGTCGAGTGATCTCGGCGACCCGCGAGGGATCGTTCAGGCAACGCGATACCGTCGCGGTAGAGACTCCGGAATCCTGAGCGACGTCCTCGAGTGTGGGCAGGACATCTTCATTCATGAGTTGTCGATCTCCGTCGTGAGTCAGGTAGACGTGCGTCAGGCCGATTCTTCGGCATGTGGTGCGGGTCGCGTCATGAAACCCTTGTTGAATCGTTATTCCACATTATGATGCAAGCGCTTGCCAAAGAGGTTGATGTAAGCGCTTGCATAGCTGGAATCATCTGCGTAGACTCCATCACATCGCCAAGGCTCGAACTCAGGCGACGAAGCAATGCTCGCGCAGTCAGCGCCAGCGAGGGGTCGGCACCTTGACTGTCGACGATGAGGACTTACCAAGAGGAATCGTGACGATGGCGGTCAGCTACCTGAAGAAGGCGACGCACACGTCCAGCAGCGACAGTGGCGACGTGCGCTCGACAGTGCAGGGCATGCTCGATACGATCGAGGCAGGCGGAGACGCTGCGGCACTCGAGTTTGCAGCGAAATTCGATCGCTACGAAGGCGACATCAAGCTCGACGCCGACGCCATTGCGGCAGCCTCCGCACTCGTACCGGAACGTCTGAAGGCTGACATTCGCTTTGCCCATGACAATGTGCGCCGCTTTGCGGAGGCGCAAAAGGGCACGATGCACGACGTGCAACTCGAAGTCGTGCCCGGCCTCATTGCCGGTCAGAAGAGCATTCCCTGTCGAGCGGCGGGCTGCTACATCCCGGGTGGGCGTTACAGTCATATCGCGTCGGCCATCATGACGGTCACGACCGCCAAGGTGGCCGGTGTCGGCAATATCGTCGCGTGTTCGCCACCGCGTCCCGATGTGGGGATCGCACCGGCTATCGTCTACGCCGCGCACATTGCCGGTGCCGATACGATTCTCGCGATGGGCGGAGTCCAGGGTGTTGCTGCCATGGCATTCGGCTTGTTCGGTTTGCCCAAGGCTGACATTCTGGTCGGTCCGGGCAACCAGTTCGTCGCTGAGGCGAAGCGCATACTCTTCGGGCGCGTCGGAATCGACATGTTCGCAGGGCCGACAGACAGCCTCATACTCGCGGACGACAGTGCCGATGCCGAGATTGTCGCAGCAGATCTTGTCGGGCAGGCGGAACATGGTTACAACTCTCCGGTATGGCTGGTAACCGATTCACAAGCGCTTGCCGAGAAAGTCATGGCGCGTGTGCCGGCCCTCATAGCAGACCTTCCCGAACTCAATCGCCAGAATGCCGAAGCTGCCTGGCGCGATTTTGCCGAAGTCATGGTCTGTGCTGATCGGGATGAGATGGCTGCCACCTCAGACAGCTATGCACCGGAGCATCTGACGGTGCAGGCCAAAGATCTGGACTGGTGGCTCGATCGATTGCAGTGCTACGGCTCGCTCTTCCTCGGTGAGGAGACAACGGTTGCCTACGGCGACAAGGCCTCCGGTACCAATCATGTATTGCCGACGTCCGGTGCGGCGAACTATACCGGGGGTCTCTCGGTGCACAAGTACATGAAGATTGTCACCTGGCAGCGGGCAACCCGTGAAGGTGCCAAGTCGGTCGCCGAGGCAACAGCTCGCATCTCGCGTCTCGAGGGCATGGAAGGACACGCCCGCACCGCCGATATCCGACTCGGCAAGTATTTCCCCGACGAGATCTTCGAGCTTATCCCCGAGCCTACCTCCGAGGAAGCATCCGCCCCCGCATGAACGATGCGACTCAAGATGTGACGCAGCTCCTCGACGTCAGTGGTCGGGTTGCCTGCGTGACCGGTGCGAGCGCAGGGCTTGGTCGTGCAGCGGCTTCCGCTCTCGCCGCCGCCGGTGCATCGGTCGTCGGCGTGGCGCGGCGCGAAGAAGATCTGGCAAGCTGGTCAGAGGCTGCGCCGGGCGTCACGGCCTATGTGTCGGCAGATCTCGCGAAGCGGGATTCGATTGAAGCGGTAGCGCGAGAAATCGCCGAAGCTTTCGGTCCCCCGGATATCCTCGTCAACGCTGCCGGCATCAACACGCGGCACGCCGCCGACGATGTCACTCCGGAAAGCTGGAACGTGACGCTTGACCTGAACCTGGCTGCACCGTTCTTCCTTGCGCAGGCTATGGTGCCGGCAATGCGTTCGAAGGGTTGGGGGAGAATCGTGAATTTCGCGTCCTTGCAGAGTTTTCGCGCGTTTCCCGGGGGGCTTGCCTACGGCGCGTCGAAGGGCGGTATCGCGCAGCTTACCCGCGCCATGGCGGAGAGCTGGTCTGGCGCTGGAATAACGGCAAACGCGATCGCCCCCGGATTCATACGTACTGAATTGACTGCACAAGTTTTTGCAGATTCTGATCGGGCAAGTCGTAACGCAGCGCAAACCTGTATCGGTCGCAATGGTGAACCCGATGACATGGTCGGTCCGCTGCTTTTCTTCTGCTCGGAGGCATCGGCGTATGTTACCGGTCAGGTCATGAGTGTCGACGGAGGCTATACAGCAAAGTGAAAGCACTACTCTATACCGGAGCGAAGACACTCGAATATCGCGAAGTAGCGGATCCCGAGCCGGTCACGAAGGCTGACGAGGTACTTGTCCGGATAGACAGTGTCGGCATCTGTGGCTCCGACATGCACGCCTGGCTTGGGCATGACACCCGGCGCCCGGCGCCGCTCATTCTCGGTCACGAGGCCGCCGGAGTCGTCGTTGGTGGAGAGGACGACGGTCGACGGGTCACGGTCAATCCCCTGGTGAGTTGTGGCAGCTGCAAACCCTGCCTGAGCGGTCGGGATAACCTTTGCATCAAGCGACAGATCATTTCCATGCCCCCTCGAGAAGGGGCCTTCGCCGAGTGCTTGCGCATACCGCGCCGAAACCTGACGACGATCCCGGCAAGCGTTCCTTTTGACAAGGGTGCGTTGGCCGAGCCCATCGCGTGTGGCTGGCACGCGGTGAAGCTTGCGAGCGCAAGGCTGCAATCCGGTTTGGCCGACGCACGCACGCTGGTGATCGGTGGTGGGGCCATCGGCGTCGGTGCTGCCTTGTCGGCGCAGTGCCAGGGTGCCGGAAGCGTCGTGGTTGTCGAACCCAATGCCTCTCGTCGTGACTACCTTCTGAAGCAGGGAGAGGTTGACGTGCGTGCACCCGAATCGCTTGATCCGAAGGCGAGTTTCGATCTGGTGATCGATGGTGTCGGCCTGGTGGCAACGCGCGAGCAGGCGAGCCGCGTCGTCGAGCCTGGCGGTCTCATCATGCATATCGGACTGGGTTCCGCCGAAGGCGGTCTCGACATTCGACGCATGACACTGCAGCAAGTGTCCTTCATCGGCACCTACACCTACACGGCAGACGAATTTCGTGATGTTGCCGATGCCATCGCCGAGGGTCGACTTGGCAAGCTTGACTGGATCGAACAGCGCTCCCTGGCCGACGGCGCTGATGCCTTTGTCGAACTGCACGCCGGTAGCGTCGCTGCTCCGAAGATCATCTTGAAACCTTGAGCACAGATTGATCTGTTGCTCGAACCCCGTCAGACAATCGGGTCGACGGGAGCCCTACAGGAGACCCGCCTTGAGCGTTGATGAAAGACTTGTCGAAGACCTCGTGAAGAATCATGTGGAATTCGTGACGACCGTACCCTGCAAGCAACTGGCGGGAATGATAGAGGGCATCGATGCACACCCCGACATCTTCCACATTCCGTCGAACAAGGAAGATGAAGGTATCGGCTTGTGTGCTGGCGCTTTCATGGGTGGCAAGCGCAGCGCCATCGTCATGCAGAACACCGCCATCGGTGTGACCATCAACACCCTGGTCACCTTGACTCAATACTATCGACTGCCGTTGCCGATGATCATCAGCTATCGCGGTGAGCTTGGTGAGCCGGTGGCCTGTCAGGTCGAGATGGCCGTTCATACCAAGTCATTGCTGGACGAGTTGAAGATACCAACGTATCACTTTCACCACGAGAAGGATGCGGACGAATTCGACGCCATTCTCCGTCATACCTTCATGTGCAACAAACCCGTAGCGATCCTGACGGACGCAACGTTCTGGCAGGGATACTGATCATGATTCGTTCCGAAATTCTCCGCCGGCTCGTCCCGGTAATATCCGACCATCTGGTGGTGTGCAATATCGGCCTGCCGAGTCAGGAGCTGCACGATCTCGATGATCAGCCCAGCAATTTCTACATGCTTGGAACCATGGGACTGAGCTCGTCGATCGGGCTCGGTGTCGCACTTGCACAGAAGGAGCAGGTCATTGCCATCGATGGGGATGGTTCGGTGCTGACCAACCTGGGAACCTTGCCTACCATCGCGAACAACGTCGCAGACAACTTCATCCTGCTCATCATCGACAACGGTAGCTATGGGTCGACAGGCGATCAACCGACCTATGCCGGCAAGAAGACCTCGCTGGCAGCCGTTGCGACGGCTTGCGGTTGTGAGAACGTGATCGAATGCCAGGCGGAAGAAGCGGAAAGCGTGATGCAACAGGCGCTCGATGCCAAGCGCATGACGATCATCGTGTGCAAGTGCGAATCCGGAAATATCAAGGTACCGGTGATTCAAATGGATCCGGTGTTGATTCGCGACCGCTTCATGCGCACGATCGAAGCGCGGAACGCCTGAGCATCCAGGTGACGACGCGATTACAGAGCGTGGTGGGGCCGGGCGGAGTGACCCGTATGACTACTGCCTGTGTGGCCGCGTCATGAGCTTGCTCTCTGGCGACATTCATTCCAGTACGGATGCCCGGCGACTGGCGCGCCGGCATCTGCCCTGGATGGTGTACGACTACATCGATGGCGCGGCGGGTGAAGGTGAGGGTGAACGTCGCAATCGCGATGCCTTCCGGGAACTGCAATTGCAGCCTCGAATCCTCAACAATGTCGAACACCGGAGTCTGGAAGTACCACTGTTCGGCGAAACGGCGACCTTGCCCTTCGGTATCAGTCCGATGGGCATGTGCAACCTGAGCCGGCCAGGGGCAGATCTCATGCTTGCCCGCGTCGCAAAGCAAAACAAGGTGCCGACGGGGGCCTCCACAGCTGCGTCCACATCGCTCGAGTCCATCATCGAAGCGGCGGCAGGGAATGCCTGGTTTCAACTGTATTTCAGCGGCCAGGAGTCTGCTTCGGAAGCGCTGATGTCTCGTGCCGAAGTCGCCGGATACCAGACGCTGGTCCTTACCGTTGACGTACCTGAAGTGGGACGACGGCCGCGCGAGTTGCGGCGTGGTTTCAAGATGCCTTTTCAAATGGGTGTGAGTCAGTTCGTCGACTTTGCCTGTCATCCGCCCTGGTCGCTTGCCACCTTGTTCAAGGGAGCACCGCAGCTCGCCAACTTCGGCGGTGCCTTCGGTGAGTTCGATCGCACCAGCAGCCGAGCGGGCGCCGACTGGAGTCTTCTCGAACGCATTCGAGAGCGTTGGAAGGGACGCCTGGTGGTCAAGGGCGTACTGAGCGTTCCGGATGCGCAGTCGCTGCAGCGTGCGGGTGTGGATGCCATTCAGGTGTCGAGCCACGGTGGGCGGCAACTCGAGAGTGCCCCGCCTGCCATTCACGCGCTTGCGGCCATTCGCAACGTGGTGGGGCCTGACTATCCGCTCTTCTATGACAGTGGCATTCGCACGGGAGAAGATGTCATCAAGGCCTACGCGCTCGGTGCAGACTTCGTCTTCCTCGGCAGACCCTTGTTGTTCGCGATCGCAGCAGGCGGTGAGCGAGGACTGTCGCAGCTTGTCGATGTCTTGTCTCAGGAAGTCAGTATTGCTCTGGCACAACTCGGGCTCAGTAGTCTTGATGGTATCGGTCAATCCAGCTTGGCCGATGCATCGTTCGGTGCTGATGCGTCCGTCGGTTCCGATCAGCCGTCGCTACGCCATGAATGACGTTGGCGATGGTGAAGTCATCCGTCACCACGTTCTGCCCGCGCCCGTAACCTGGGACGCGCATGCCTTGTCGAGCGCCATTCACGCAAGGGAAATCTCCTGCAGGGAGGTCATGACAGCCTACCTCGATCACATCGAAATCTGTAATCCGGTCGTGAATGCCATCGTCTCGTTGCGAGACCGTGGTGCACTCTTGAAAGACGCTGACGGACGTGATCGCCTACTCACCGGCGGCGAGTCTCTGGGCTGGATGCACGGATTTCCACTGGCGGAAAAAAACTTGCGGCAACCGCCGGATTGAGAACGACGCGAGGCTCGCCGCTGTTTGCCGAGCACGTCCCCGAAAGTGATGGTCTGGTCGTCGCGCGCATGAAACGTGAAGGCGCGATCGTTATCGGAAAGACGAATGTACCCGAGTTCGGGCTGGGATCGCACACCTAAAATCCGGTTTTTGGCGTGACGCGGAATGCCTTTGATAGAAGCCGCAGCGCGGGTGGATCGAGTGGAGGTGCAGCGGTCGCGCTCGCCACGCGCATGCTACCGGTCGCTGACGGTAGCGACATGATGGATTCACTGCGTAACCCGGCCGCTTTCAATAATGTATTCGGACCGCGCCCTTCGCAGGGGCGCGTGCCGTTCGCGCCAACGCTCGACGTCTTTGGTCAGCAACTTTCCACCGAGGGGCCGATGGCACGTACGGTCGCCGATCTCGCTCGCCTGCTGGCGACACAGGCGGGTCCTGATGCGCGTGTGCCACTGTCTGTGGCAGGCGAATCTTCGGTCTTTGCAGGCAACCTCGACAGTGATGTGCGCGGGCGACGCATCGGCTGGCTGGGAGACTGCAATGGATACCTGAAGCCCGCTGGGAGGTCAAATTCGTCAGATCGGTAGGAAGTATCGCCATCGAGGCGCGTGTGTCGACCAGAGGACCGACGGAAGCACCGTATGAGCAAGGGCGTCAGCCTTTGCCCTTCCACGGCACGAGCAGTCTCTCCGCCCATCGCATCAGGATGTCGATGCCGAAGCCGATGACGCCGATCAGGATGATACCCATGATGACGATGTCGGTGTTCTGGAACTTGGACGCGGTCATGATCATCATGCCGGCACCCTGTTCGGCAGCAACCAGTTCGGCGGCAACGACTGTGCCCCAACAGACGCCCATCGCCACACGAGCGCCCGTGAAGATCTCTGGCAGGGAATTGGGGATGATCACGTAGCGCATGATCTGGGCCGGCCCGGCGCCGAGCGAATAGGCGGCGTGAACCTTCGAGATCTTGACCCCCGACACACCAGCGCGTGCTGCGATTGCCATGATCCACAAGGCGGCCAGGAACAGCAGAATGATCTTGCCGATTTCACCGATACCCGCCCAGATGATGACGAGCGGGATCAACGCCAATGGAGGAACGGGGCGCATGAATTCGACGATCGGATCGAACCAGCCACGGAACCAGTTACTCAGGCCCATCGCATAGCCGAGCGGTATTCCGACAATCGCACCGAGAATGAAACCGACGACCACTCGAAACAGCGAGTAGCCGAGATGTTCGCCCAATGAGAAGTTGCGAAAACCTTCATCGAAGATCTTCAAGGTTCGCGTCCAGACAGTTTCCGGTGCGGGCAGGTAGAGAGGTTCCATCTGCCACCCGCGCGCGGGTTCGAGGTTCGGTGTGCCTTTGTCCGACAGCGTGACGGTACCGCCGTCGATCTTGACGCTCTGCCCAGGCTCGATACTCTTGCCGTTGATCGCGATCACCTTGGCCTTGCTACCGTCAGGTGTCTCGTCGTTCGCTTGCACGTTGATGAGTTTCGTCCGCCACTGGGCGACGCTGGTGGCGTCGTTGCTCGCGAAGCCTTCGCCCGGGTCAACCGCGGGGGCCTCGGGGCTCGCTTCCCGCGGGTGAACGATTGCGGTGACTGTTGCATCGTCGGTAGCGCCGGCTTCGTCCTGTGCGGTGTAGTTGAACGAGATGGTTCCCTCGAAAGGTCCCGGCATATGCAGCAATCCCGGCAACAATCGGGAGCCGGTGAACATTCCCCACAGCAAGAGGATCGTGGCGATCGAGACGACGCTTGCAACGCGGTTGGGCCGCACGGCACTTTCGTCGCCGAAGGTCACTGTCTTTCGCGAAGAGAAGCCTCGTTCACCGGCGGTCTTGATGACTTTGGTGACGATAAGATACGCGACGACGAAAATGGCGATGTAGATAAGCAGAGGAGTCATGTCTTGTCTCCCGTGTCGCCCATGATCTCCTCTTCCATATCCCAGATCATGTTCAGTATTTCCTCGCGTTTCGTGCCGAAATCGGGATGCTTCTTGACTTCACGCAAGTCGGTCGTCACGCCCAACTCGGCAAAGGGCAAATGGTATTCCTTGTGAATGCGACCCGGGCGAGGGGCCATGACAATCAGACGTTCACCGAGCAGGAGTGCTTCTTCCACGGAGTGCGTGATCAGGATGATCGTCTTGCCCGTCTCCTTCCAGAGCTTCAGGACCAGACTCTGCATCTTCTCGCGAGTCAGTGCATCCAGAGCGCCGAGGGGTTCATCCATCAGGATGACATCGGGATCGTTCGCGAGACAGCGGGCGAGAGCGACCCGCTGTTGCATGCCTCCGGAAAGTTCGTAGACCGCTTTTTCCTTGAATTCCCGGAGCCCGACGACGTCGAGCAAGCGGTTGACGACCTTCGCCTTCTCGTCCTCCGGAGTCTTCTTCATCAGTAGTCCGAAGCCGACGTTTTCCCGGACGGACATCCATTCGAAAAGTGCGCCTTGCTGGAAGACCATGCCTCGCTCCGCGTCAGGGCCAACGATATCGTGATCGTTGAGAACCAGCTTGCCCTCGGTCGGCGCGAGGAACCCGGCAACGATATTGAGCAATGTCGTCTTGCCGCATCCGGAAGGGCCCAACACGCTGAGGAGTTCTCCCTTGTTCAGCGTTAGTGACACGTTCTTCAGCGCGTGTACCGCTTCTCCATTCGGCAAGTCGAAACGCATCGACAGATTTTCAAGCGTCAGTCTGCCCACAAGAGACTCCTCGGTTTACCGATATCGGGAACGCAGAACCTGCGCCTGAAGGACGTCAAAGGAGCCAGCGTTGTATTGCAACGCCGGCTCCTGTGAACCGTCAGAGATCTTTCGCAGCTTCGAGCGGTCCGGTGTTGACCGCATCGACGTAGCTGTCGAGTGCGGAGTCTATCGAGCCGGCAGAAACGAAGACATCGGCCACGCCTTTCATGAATACCGCTGCATTGCCACCGAGCCATTTTTCGGACAATTGTTCCTCGATGGTCGGGAACTTCATGGTGGCGATGGCATCGGCAGCCGCTTGCAGGTCCATGCCTGAACTCTCGGCGATGGCTGCGAGCATCTCTTCACTGCCATCGGCAGCCCACTCGGCGTTCGCTGCCGCGGTGACAGAGACGAAGTTGGCAACCACATCGCCATTCTCGGCGATGAAGCTCGCCGGCGCCGAGGTGACGTCGAAGACGAGAATACCGAGCTCCTCCTTCTCGTCCCCGGTCAGGAGCGAGTTGCCGTGCTCTCTCATGCGTGTCAGGCCACCACCGTAACCGCAGGCAAAGTCGACGGCACCTTGCGCCAGTGCCGCTGCGCCCTCAGGGGGAGCCATGTCGACCACCTGCAAGCTGCTGACATCGATGCCGAAATGGTCCATTTGCCGCAGGAACCCATAGTGTGCTGCCGTTCCAAGAGGCACTGCTACCTTCTTTCCGGCGATCTCGGCAACGCTTTCCTTGTCGATTTCCAATCCGGCGGCAAACACGCAATTATCGTTCTCCGAATAACTGACCGCGACGTCGACGACCTGAATATCCTGTCCACCGGAAGCGGCGACGACGAAGGGCGGTATGCCCTGGGACAGTGACAGATGTACATCGCCCGACGCCATTGCGGCACTCATCGCGGTACCGGTCTCGAACGAGACCCAGTTCACTGTCATGCCGAGAACTTCATCGTAGGTGCCGGCTTCCTTCGCCGCCAACGCGGGCATCGGCCACTCGAGAAAGTAACCGACGGTGATTTCTTCGAGATCCTGCGCGACGGCGGTCTGAGCCGAGGCGACTGCCAGGGCACCCGCGACCAAAGCATAAGTTGTAACGAATTTCACATTCTTCTCCGAATCAGTTCGCGATGCATGCAACACGAACCGTGATTGTGTGCCACAACGAACAAGCCGTGCCTGGCAAGGCTGCCTGTTGCGGCGTTGATCCTGCCGTTGGATAAAGTACCGTCTATCGATCGCCCGCGCAGGCACCTACGGGCAACGAATGCCGTGACCATAGCCCTTTTTCACTCTGAGTTCCACCCAACGGAAAGAGCGCTCTCGCGCGCTTGCCAGATCACTCGGCGGGAAGGATTCCGGACCTGCCGAGGCACCGGAAAGTTGCGGAAAGGTGGGGCGGTTCACGGGTTCAGGCGCTGGATCTGGCCCCTATGACGCCCTGCGTCCAGAAGCTGCGTTGTGCAAGTCCGGGGCTGTGCACGCCAGCGGCCCGGCGCTCGATCTGATCGCTAGCTTGAGAGCGTTTTCGACTAGACGGGGTTTCGCTCAAAGAGGGTAGAGAGCAAGGAATCGTGCAAGTCTTCAGGCAATTCCATCAGACCGCTCTCCTACAGCTCGATCTCGAGAGCGTCGTTCATCGCGCTGTCGAAGCGAAACCACGTGCCCTTGCCCTGTCGTTTCGCGTTGATCATGGCCGCGTCGGCGCATCGCATCAGGGTCTCGATCGAATCGGCTGCGTCGGTAAATACAGCGACGCCAACACGGGTCGCGACGACAAGCTCCTGTCCACCGAGTTGGATGGGCGCGCCGAGGGTCTGGCAAAGTGTCTCGGTAAAGCGTTCGATCGAGAAAGTTTCTGCGGATACCGGCAGTATCGCGGTGAATTCGTCGCCGCCGAGACGAGCCACGTGTCGCTCACCATTCGTATCGAAGACTTTACTCAGACGCTCGGCAATCTCGACGAGCAGCTCGTTGCCACGGTCGTGTCCGAGGGTGTCATTGATGATCTTGAAATCATCCAGATCAAGGAAGTACAGGACTATCCGGGACTGTGACACGGTTGCCGTTTCCAGCGAGGCTTCGAGCACCTGGAGAAAGCGTCGGCGATTGAACAGTCGCGTCAGACTGTCCTGGTAGGCCAGCGTCTCGATATAGTCATGCGAGCGACGAAGCTCGTCCAGAGTCACCCGCAAGCGCTGCCCCATGTCGACGAATGCGTGCGCGAGCTCACCGAGCTTGTCATCGGTCCTGACACAGAGCTCCGGGTCGAATCGCTCGGAGCCTATATGGCGTGCCTGGCGGTCGAGCGTTCTCAGTGGCGCCAGGACAAGTCGACTCAAGGCCAGGAAAACGAACGCGGTCGCCGCAGCGCTGCCACTAGCGTGAACAAGGCCACGGTCACCGCGAGTCGCTGACTTGACGCGACAAACTCGCTGGCCGGTGCAACCGCGATGAAGCCGAGACCATCGTCGATCCATCGACCCAGCACTATCTGCCGCCATCGTTGCCCGGAACCAGGGTTGATCGCCCTCGTTTTCCTCGACATTGGGAGGACCGTCGACAGCAACCCGGGTATCCTGGAATCCATCCAGCGTCAGCAGTCGTATTTCGGGGTATTCGGGATGCGCCTCCCGGTAACTTCTCATTAGCGCAAGCACAGCGGGGCGGATCATCGCGTGGCGTTAGCGCATGTAGCGTCTGAGCAGCGTGGATGTGCCAAATACCTTGCTGTTGGCACGTATCGACTCGAGGCGCGACCGTGCCAACCATTCGACTTCCGTCAGCCGAGCTCCATTTCCCGTCGCAGTGACTCCTCGCCTTCTGCCTGAAGCTGCTGGTAGACCACAGAGCCGAGCGCCAGTACGGCACCTGCCACGACAGGAACAAGAGTCAGGAGGAGCTTGCCGCGAAGCTTCACGTAGGCCTGTTCAATCAGAATTTGACGTCGATGTCGATGGCCATGCCCTGATTGATCGATCAGCCGTCAAATGAGGGGAGGTGCGCAGGTTATTGCCTGGTCAGCCGAGGGGCAAACGTGGCGGGGCGGCGCGTTACACCGAAGTTATCGGCTTGTTGACTGGAAACCTGAAGATCAGCACAGTCTTGCCGGCTTCAGTTACAAGTAACATGCTGCCGCTAAGGCAGGAATGACGGAATCGAAGCCGTTGAGAACTTTGGCTTCGAGCAAGAATCAGTGCATCGAAGCCACGCGGGAAGGTGGCATCGAGCGACGACACCCCGGGTGACAGAACATGTTCAGTCAGACAATGAGTTTCGGGCTTGGAGAGGAACTCGATGCCCTGCGAGAAATGGTGCATCGCTTCGCACAGGAGCAGATCGCTCCGCGAGCCGCCGAGGTCGACAAGACCAACGAGTTTCCGATGGATCTCTGGGAGAAGTTAGGCGAACTCGGCTTGCACGGCATCACCGTGCCAGAGAAGGACGGTGGTGTCGGCATGGGCTATCTGGCACATGTCGTTGCCCTGGAGGAGATCAGCCGGGCGTCTTGCTCCGTCGCCTTGTCCTACGGCGCTCATTCCAACCTGTGCATCAACCAGATCGCCCGCTGGGGGAACAGTGAGCAGAAGGCGCGTGTGCTGCCCGATCTGCTCGCCGGGCGACATGTCGGTGCATTGGCGATGTCGGAGACCGGCGCTGGCTCCGATGTGGTCTCCATGCAGCTACGCGCGCGAAAGCAGGGCGACGGCTATGTACTCGACGGCAACAAGATGTGGATTACCAACGGGCCGGATGCAAGCACCCTGGTCGTTTACGCCAAGACGGACCCCGAAGCGGGAGCAAAAGGCATCACGGCGTTTCTCATAAACGAGTCGATGCCGGGCTTCTCCACGGCACAGAAGCTCGACAAGCTTGGCATGCGCGGCTCCAATACCTGTGAACTGATCTTCGAGAATTGTGAAGTGTCAGCGGACAACGTTCTGGGTGAGGAAGGCGCGGGCGCGCGAATCCTCATGTCGGGGCTTGACTATGAGCGTGTCGTCCTGGCCGGTGGCTGTATCGGTCTGATGGCAGCCGTACTGGATGTGGTGGTGCCCTACGTTCACGAGCGCAAGCAGTTTGACCGCCCCATCGGCACATTTCAGTTGATGCAGGGCAAGCTTGCTGACATGTACACCACGATGAACGCCTGTCGCGCCTATGTCTATGCAGTCGCAGCGGCATGCGATCGTGGCGAGACCGCGCGCAAGGACGCCGCGGGCTGCATCCTGTATGCCGCAGAAAAAGCAACGCAAGTGGCGTTGGAAGGAATACAGGCGTTGGGTGGCAACGGTTATGTCAATGACTACCCGATGGGCAGACTTCTTCGCGATGCCAAACTCTACGAGATCGGTGCGGGGACCAGCGAGATACGCCGCATGCTGATTGGTCGCGAATTGTTCACCGAAACGAGCTGAGCTTCCTGGACATGGCCATTCTGAGCTCGGCAATCTCGCCTGAAAGCAGCGCGTTCAAGGCGAATGCAGAGAGCATGCACGCACAGACGCAGACGGTGCACAAGGCCATCGAGCGCGCCGCAGCCGGTGGCGGACAGCATGCTCGGGAGCGTCACGAGTCGCGCGGCAAGCTGCTGCCACGCGATCGTGTGCAGACCTTGCTCGATCCCGGTTCGTCGTTCCTGGAGATCGGCGCGACTGCCGCCCATGACATGTATGACGACAAGGCGCCCGGGGCCGGTCTCATCGTCGGCATAGGCAAGGTGTCCGGTCGGGACTGCATGGTGCTCTGCAACGACACGACGGTCATGGGCGGCACCTATTTCCCGATGACGGTAAAGAAGCACCTGCGTGCACAGGAAGTCGCCTTGCAGAACAGGTTGCCTTGCGTATACCTCGTCGACTCGGGTGGCGCTTACTTGCCGAATCAGGATGAAGTGTTTCCGGACCGCGAGCACTTCGGGCGGATCTTTTACAACCAGGCCAACCTGTCAGCCGAGGGCATTGCGCAAATCGCGGTTGTCATGGGATCGTGTACTGCTGGCGGGGCCTACATTCCTGCCATGTCCGACGAGACGATCATCGTTCGGGAGCAGGGGACGATCTTCCTGGGCGGCCCACCGCTGGTCAAGGCCGCCACCGGCGAAGTCGTGACGGCCGAGGATCTCGGCGGCGGAGATGTGCACACCCGGTTGTCCGGTGTCGCCGACTACCTGGCTGACAATGACGATCACGCGCTGGCATTGGCGAGGGAGCTGGTCTCGCATCTGAACACACCGAGAGTATCCTCTCTCAATCGGCAAGCACCAGAACCCCCCTTGTATGATCCTGCCGAGATTCCCGGTATCGTGCCGGTCGACAAGCGCCAGACCTTCGATGTCCGGGAGATCGTCGCGCGGCTCGTCGATGGTTCGCGATTCTCGGAGTTCAAGCCACGCTATGGCGCGACCCTGGTCTGCGGTTTCGCGCATATCGATGGTTACCCGGTCGGCATAGTCGCGAACAACGGCATTCTCTTTTCCGAAAGCGCGCTGAAGGGCACGCACTTCATTCAGCTCTGCTCACAGCGCAAGACGCCGCTGGTCTTTCTGCAGAACATCACCGGCTTCATGGTCGGGTCGAAATACGAGACCGAGGGTATCGCCAAGAATGGCGCGAAACTCGTCACCGCCGTTGCCGTCACCCGGGTGCCAAAATTGACGATGGTCATCGGAGGTAGTTACGGCGCCGGAAATTACGGCATGTGTGGTCGTGCCTACTCGCCGAGACTGATGTGGAGCTGGCCGAACAGCCGGATAGCCGTCATGGGAGGAGAGCAGGCTGCCGGCGTGCTCGCCACACTCAAGCGCGACAATCTGGAACGCAAGGGCGAGCCGTGGTCAGAAGCTGACGAAAGGGAGTTCAAGCAACCGATCATCGATCAGTTCGAGCATCAGGGCCATCCTCTTTATGCCTCCGCAAGACTCTGGGATGACGGTATCGTCGATCCGGCGATGTCGCGTGAGGTCCTGGCGCACAGCCTGGCGATGACGGTCAACGCACCGATTCCGGATACCCGGTTCGGCGTCTTCCGCATGTGAGGATGTTGGTGTGTTCAAGAAAATCCTGATTGCCAACCGGGGCGAGATCGCCTGCCGCGTCATCGGCACGGCGTCGCGGCTCGGTATCTCGACAGTCGCCGTCTACTCTGACGCTGACAGAAATTCGCGGCACGTGTCGTTGGCCGAAGAAGCGGTACACATTGGTGCTTCAGCGGCCGCAGATAGCTACCTGAACGCTGAACGCCTTGTTTCGGCGGCGCGGCAAACCGGCGCAGAGGCGATTCACCCGGGATACGGCTTCCTGTCGGAGAATGCCGACTTCGTCGATGCCGTCGAGGCGGCCGGTCTCGTGTTCATCGGGCCCAGCGCGTCGGCCATCCGTGCCATGGGATTGAAGGACGCGGCCAAGACTCTGATGAAAGAGGCTGGCGTGGCGGTCGTGCCGGGCTACCATGGCACTAACCAGGATCCGGCTTTTCTGCACAGTCAGGCGGAGACTATCGGCTACCCCGTGCTCATCAAGGCCCGAGCGGGTGGGGGTGGCAAGGGCATGCGACTGGTTCATCGTCACGACGAGTTTCGCACTGCCCTCGACAGTGCCGCGCGTGAGGGGCTGAACGCATTCGGGGATGCAGCGGTACTGATAGAAAAATACATATCCTCGCCGCGACACATTGAAGTACAGGTATTCGGTGATAGTCACGGCAATGTCGTGCATCTCTTCGAAAGGGACTGTTCGCTGCAACGGCGGCACCAGAAAGTCATCGAGGAGGCGCCGGCGCCCGGCATGACTGCAGAAGTACGCAAGGCGATGACCGATGCGGCGCTCCGCGCGGCCCGTGCCATCGACTATGCGGGTGCCGGGACGATCGAGTTCATCGTCGATGGCTCGGAGGGCCTTCACACAGAGGGTTTCTGGTTCATGGAAATGAACACGCGATTGCAGGTAGAGCACCCGGTAACCGAAGCGATCACCGGCGTCGACCTGGTCGAATGGCAGCTCAGGGTGGCCTCGGGTGATCCTCTGCCTGCGACGCAAGCCGAGATAGACATGCATGGCCACGCCTTCGAGGCTCGCTTGTACGCTGAGGATCCCGACAATGGCTTTCTGCCGTCGAGCGGTACGATCGAGCACCTGGCATTCGGCGCTGCCCGGATCGATACGGGGGTGACTCAAGGCGATAGCGTATCGCCCTTCTACGATCCCATGATCGCGAAACTGACGACTCACGGCGCGACGCGCGAGGACGCTCTGCTTGGACTTCAGCGGGCATTGGCGCAGACTCACGTCGCTGGCCTGACAACCAATGCAGCGTTTCTACTTGCCCTTGCCAGTCATGCAGGCTTCGCGCAGGGAGAAGTGGATACCGGGCTTGTAGAACGTGATATCAAGGAACTGTCGAGCACCAACGTGTCGCCCGAGCTGTCGACGGCGATCGCCGCGCTCGTCCATCGCAAGCCCGTCGTCGACTCCGTCTCGCCTGGCTGGCGACTCTGGGGAAATTCATCGGAACGCGTCCTGCTGTCTCGCAATGGCGAAGAATATGTCGTGCGGATCAACCGGCACGCGGCAGGACGTGTCGACGTGTTGCTACCTTCCGGGCTTGTCGAATTCGACCGGATCGCGTTTCTCGATCATGCGCTCGAGGTCACACAGCAAGGACGCACCTGCCGTGTCCCCTACGCGCTGTACACATCACGGCAAGGTCGCTGCGCAAGCGTCCTCTCCGAAGGTATCGCGTATCGGTACCTGTGCCCCGATCCCTTGATAGAAGACGGTTTTTCGGCGAGCCGGGAAGATGATGTCCGTGCGCCCATGACCGGTTCGGTCTGTGCGGTTCATGTCGAAGCAGGCGACACCGTCGATGCGGGACAGATAGTGCTGGTTCTCGAGGCGATGAAGATGGAACATTCACTCACTGCACCGCGCGCCGGCGTCATCGCGACTGTCGCGTGTGTCGAGGGTACTCAGGTATCCGATGGCGCCGTGCTCGTCACCCTCGTTCCGCCTGAAACCGAGGCAGATGTCTGACGCTTTCAAGTCTCTCGAGCAATGAGGCGATTCCGCCAGGCGTTGCATAGGGAAGTGCTGGCGTGGTACACAATTTCCTCTCGATTGCAGCGGTACTTCCCGATGAGCGAAACAACAACTCCCCGTCAACGAACAACGTCCGGCCAGGGCCGTACTTTCGATTCGGTCCTCGACACCATTGGCAATACACCCTGTATTCGCATCAATCGACTGGCGCCCGAGCATGTCGAGATGTACGTGAAGGCGGAGTTCTTCAATCCGGCAGCTTCCGTCAAGGATCGGCTCGCCGTCAACATCATCGAGAGCGCCGAGCGCGCAGGCACTCTGCAGCCCGGTCAGACGGTAGTCGAGGCGACCAGCGGCAATACGGGTATCGGGCTGGCAATGGTCTGTGCGGCCAAAGGCTATCCGCTGGTGGTGACGATGGCCGAGAGCTTCTCGATCGAGCGTCGAAAGCTGATGCGGTTTCTCGGGGCCAGAGTCGTCTTGACCCCCAAGGCCGAAAAAGGCGTTGGCATGTACCGGAAAGCGGAAGAGCTCGCAAAGGCGAATGGCTGGTTTCTCGCCAGCCAGTTCGAGACCGATGCGAACGCGACCATTCACGAATTCACGACAGCCCGTGAGATTATCGCCGACTTCCCGGCGGGATCACTGGATTACTGGGTCACGGGCTACGGTACCGGCGGAACAGTGAGTGGTGTCGGAAGGGTGCTCAGGAAAGAGAGCCCGGATACCCGGATCATCCTGACAGAACCTGCGAATGCGGCTCTTCTCGCCAGCGGTCATGTACAAGCACGCACCGACAGCGGTTCTCCGGCTGAATCTCATCCCGCCTTCGAACCCCACCCCATCCAGGGCTGGACGCCGGATTTCATACCGCTCGTTCTGCAGGAGGCGATCGACGGAAACTACTATGACGAACTGATACCGGTGAGTGGTGCCGACGGAATGGCCTGGTCGAAGCAGCTTGCCCAGCGTGAGGGCATATTCACTGGCGTATCCGGAGGCTCGACGTTTGCGGTAGCCATGCAGATCGCCGAAAAGGCAGATCCCGGCGCGCGCATCCTCTGCATGTTGCCGGATACCGGTGAACGCTATCTCTCCTCACCGTTGTTCGACGGTATCGCCGAGGTCATGTCTGACGATGAAGTCGCGTTGTCACGTTCGACACCGGGCTATCAGATGGCCGACAGTTGATTGCTGCATGAATTTCGATCTGACTGAGGAACAGGTTGCCATAGGTGACATGGCGCGCTCTTTCGGTGCGACAGAGATCGCGCCACACGCTGCGCGGTGGGAGCAGGAGGAAAGCATTCCGAAGGAATTGCTCCGTCGTGTCGGTGAGCTGGGTCTTGCCGGTATATACGTCTCGGAGGAACACGGTGGGTCCAACCTTTCTCGACTCGATGCCGCGCTTGTCTTCGAAGCGCTGTCTCGGGCCTGTCCTTCCGTGGCAGCGTTCATCTCCATACACAACATGTGCTCATGGATGATCGACCGCTACGGTTCGGATGCTCTGCGAGCGAAATGGCTGCCATCCTTGTGTGCTTACGAGAAAGTGTGCTCGTACTGTCTGACCGAGCCGGGTTCCGGGTCGGATGCAGCAGCCTTGCTGACTCGTGCCGAGGATGTCGGTGACGCCTGGTTGCTGAACGGCAGCAAGGCCTTCATCTCGGGGGGAGGCTATGCCGATCTCTATCTTGTCATGTGCCGAACCGGTGGTGCCGGCGCATCCGGCATCTCGGCGATGCTGGTCGAGAACGGCACGCTGGGCTTGAGCTTCGGTGCGCCGGAGAAGAAGATGGGCTGGCGGTCACAGCCAACCGCCCAGGTCCAGTTCGACAATTGCCGGATACCAAAGGAGAATCTGCTCGGCAAGCTCGGTGACGGATTCCGGTACGCCATGTCTGGCCTTGATGGTGGTCGACTGAACATTTCTGCCTGCTCGCTCGGTGCGGCGCAGAGCGCACTCGACAAGAGTGTCAGGTATACCGCCGAGCGCAAGGCGTTCGGCTCGCCTCTGAACAGTTTTCAGGCATTGCAGTTCAAGCTGGCAGACATGGAAATCGGTCTGCAGGCTTCGCGCACGTTTCTCTATCGCTCGGCTTGGATGCTCGACGAGCAATCACCGGACGCGAGTCGCTTTTGCGCCATGGCCAAACGTTTTGTCACCGATACCTGCTTTGAAGTAGCAAATGATGCGCTTCAGCTGCACGGGGGATACGGCTACCTTGAGGACTACGGTATCGAGAAGATCGTTCGTGACATACGCGTTCACCAGATTCTCGAAGGCACCAACGAGATCATGAGTCTGATCACAGCGCGCGCATTGCTCCCTGACGCGGATTGATGGCGGCCACACTTGTCGATGAAACAACGCAGATCATGACCACGAGCGACTTGCACGTCCGCTCTGAAGGCGCGGTGGGCCGCATCACGCTGTGCAGACCCCATGCACTGAATGCCCTGTCGCACGAGATGGTGCTTGCCCTGGAGCGGGCGTTGCTCGACTGGCAGGACAGGGACGAGGTTGCTTTGGTACTGGTCGATGCGATGGGCGACAAGGCATTCTGCGCCGGCGGTGACGTCACGGCCCTGTACCGACAAGGAACAAGCGGCGACGTCGAAAGTGGTCGGCAGTTCTGGCGCGACGAGTACCGCTTGAATGCCCTCATTGACCGATACCCGAAGCCATACGTGGTACTCATGGACGGTATCGTGATGGGCGGTGGTATCGGCATATCTGCCCATGGCTCGCACCGGGTTGTCACCGAGCGCAGTTCGCTCGCGCTGCCGGAGTGCTCGATCGGTCTGATTCCGGATGTCGGCGCGACGCATCTGCTCTCGCAATCACCCGGATTTGTCGGCGAATACCTTGCGCTGACAGGCGAACGGTTCGGGCCGGGGGACGCGATATTCGCGGGATTCGCCGATCACTTCGTGCCGGTGGAGCGGCTGGCTGCTATGCAGCAGGTCTTGATAGAATCCGGACGTGTCGAACTCATTGCGGATTTCTGTGCGGCATCCGAGAGCTCTGATATTGCCGACAACGCGTCAGTTCTAAACACGGCGTTCGGAGCTGCTGTACTTCCGGATGTACTGGCATTCATCGGTAATTCGGAGCATCCCTGGCTCGAACAGGCGGCGAAGAAAATTGCTCGCGCGTCTCCTCTGTCGTTGCAACTGGCGTTCGATCTCGTTCGTGAATCACGACAGGTACCGGGCTTGGAAAAAGCACTGATACGTGAGTTTCGTTTCGTGTCGCGTGCCGTCGAAGACGCTGATTTTCTCGAAGGCATACGTGCCGCGTTGATCGATCGTGACAAAGCGCCTGCATGGCGATATGCGGCCGTCGGTGACGTTCCGATCGACCTCGTCACGCGTTTTCGGGAAGAGGCCCCCGGCGGTGATGTGCGGTTTGACGGTTTGACGGGAGGACAGGCATGAAAACGGGATTTATCGGGCTTGGCAACATGGGTGCGCCGATGGCCGCCAACCTGGCCAGGGCAGGGCATGAGGTGCATGGCTTCGATACGGCTGATATTCCCGTCGAGGGTGTCACCCGGGTCGCCGATGCCGCTGCAGCGACGCGCGGCATGGAGGCGGTCATCACGATGCTTCCTGACGGGCGTGTGCTCGAGAGCGTCTACGCCGAGATCGTTGCCCACGGTGATCCCGGTGCGCTGTTCCTCGACTGCTCCACAGTCGACATCGAAAGTGCGAAGGCGGCACATCGTCTTGCCGGAGACGCTGGCTTGCTCACCGTCGATGCACCTGTATCGGGCGGTATAGGCGGTGCCATGGCAGGTACACTGACCTTCATGGTCGGTAGCAGCATGGCAGCTTTCGAGCGTGCCGGGCCGTTGCTTGAGGTCATGGGAAAACGCATCGTTCATTGCGGTGAAGGCGGCTCTGGTCAGGCCGCCAAGATCTGCAACAACATGCTGCTCGGCATATCGATGATCGGCACCTGCGAATCATTTGCACTTGGTCAGAAACTCGGACTCGATCCGGCCCGCCTGTTCGAGGTCTTGTCCACATCGTCGGGATCCTGCTGGTCGGTCAACACATATTGCCCGGTGCCGGGCGTCGGTCCGCAAAGCCCGGCTGACAATGGCTATGCACCGGGTTTCGCTGCCGAGCTCATGCTCAAGGACCTGGGCCTCAGCCAGACAGCGGCCAGACAGGTCGAGGCGCTTACTCCCATGGGCGAGAAGGCACTTGCGCTCTACCGGGAATTCATCAACGAAGGCGGTGCAGGCAAGGACTTCTCCGCCATGCTGCCTGCGCTCCTCATGCAGGGGGAAGAACCGAGCGATGACTGAAAAGATGAATGGAGATGTGCTGCAGGTCGAGCGCGACGGTCGAGTCGTCGTGATCACGATTGATCGGCCAGACGCACTGAACGCGCTCAACGCGCAAGTGCTTCACGAGTTGACCGAAACCTTGACGCCCCTGGACAACGATCCGGGCATCGGCTGTCTGGTCATTACCGGATCGACGAAGGCGTTTGCAGCCGGTGCGGACATTGCCGAGATGCGCGAACGTACCTACCCGGATGCGTTCATTGACGACATGCTTGCCGGTTGGGAAGCTATTGCGCGACTGCGCACGCCGAAGATCGCTGCCGTGTCAGGCTATGCGCTGGGCGGTGGCTGTGAACTCGCGATGATGTGCGACACCATCTATTGTAGTGAGTCCGCGCGCTTCGGTCAGCCCGAGATCAAGCTTGGCGTCATTCCGGGGATGGGAGGCTCACAGCGTCTGACTCGACTTGTCGGCAAGAGCGTTGCCATGGACATGATCCTGACCGGACGCACCATGGACGCGACGGAGGCGAAGGGGGCAGGGCTTGTCGCACGCATCTTCCCGGACGCCACACTCCTTGCCGAGACCAAAGCCGCCGCTGCCACAATCGCTTCCTACTCCAAGACGACCGCGATGATTGCGCGCGAAGCGATAGACAGGGCGCTGGAGACCTCATTACAGGAGGGTCTCCTGTTCGAGCGCCGGGTCTTTCATTCGCTGTTCGGCACGGCAGACCAGAGAGAGGGCATGACAGCGTTCGTCGAGAAGCGCGACGCAGATTTCGCGCGCAAGTGACGAAGCTCTCGAGGTACGTTGTCTCTCTGACCTGGGTGATGTGAGCACAGATCCGGCTTTGACGCTCCCGCTGTCCAGGTAACGGTTACCCGGTTGATTCAAGCGGAGTTACACCAGTGCCAATAGTGGTACCGAATACACATCGACTGCGCGAGCTCGCGGCGTAACGATTGCATTGAAGAAGAGGAAGGGCCAGGCCCCTTTCCTCCGGATACACAGAGTTCTGCTGCTCGGTCATGGTCGTCGGCTCTTTCATTCCCAAGCGCTGGTGCAGATTCTTCCTCTGCTTGATGTGTCCTCTGACGGGGGCGATGGCTGCCATCGTACCGATCAGCGACGAGGCTGATGATGCCATTCTGATCGAAGCCGGCATCGAGCGGTTGCAGACTGACGGTACGACAGATGATGCCCGGCTCACTGCGGCCAAGGCGCTGCTTGCCTCGGCAGAGGAGCGAAGAGAGCGCATCGACAACTATGTGGCACGTGCTGCAAAAGTTGATGTAATCGTCGCGGAGCTCGAAGACGAAATCGCCTCGACGCGTGCTGCTGCCGTCGAGGCGTTGTCGATACGCACGGTAACTGCGGCGAACGACTCCGCGCTTCGTCCGATGATTGCGTTGCGCGATGAACGTGATGCCCTGGACTCCCGGCTCGAGCGCTTGCGTCGGGAACTGGATGCCCTTGATCGTCGCGGGCCGGCAATCCTGCGAGCGCTTGAAGCTTCACGAGACGAGATCAGCGATGGCGAGATCGTCAGGGACCCGCGAACAAGTTCGGTGAGTGCGGCTGATGTACTCGAGTCTGCTCGGCGCTACGAGCGTCGGAGTGCCGTCGAGGCGCTCCGCCGGGAACTGGGCACGATAGCGCCGCGCGCCCGTATCACTGCGGCTCGAATGCGGCTGTCAGAGCAACGTCGTGCTGCGTTGACACGGGAGTTCGAATGGCGTGTGACAGGCGCAGACAATGCGCTTCTGAACACGGCCAATAGGCGGATCGGAGAAATCGACGAGCAACTCGCGATGAATCGCGAGAGCACCACCGACTCCGACCGCGCGGTACTCGCGCTCAGGCTGGGTTACGCACAGTTACTTCTCGATCTGGCGAATCGCGGCACCGATCTGCGCGAGAACGAAGAGGCGTTGCAACAAACACGGCGTGAACTGGTGGCTGCCGAAGTGGGTGCACGCGCCGTTCTCTCCTCAGGCACCTTGAATGATGCCCAGGGTGGACTTCTGATGCGGCTGCGTCGCGAGATGCCGACACTTGCGATACTGGAGAGTTCGCTGACGGCAGGTCAACGTGATGCCGAACGCCTGCGAACTCGCCGTATTATCTGGGAGGACGAGCTGCGCAGGTTCGATAGGGACGAGGCGGCGGCCGAAACAGCCGGCGCTTTGCGTCAACTCGTTGATATAGCGCGGCAACATAGCGAGCGGGTAGAACGACATACGCTTCTGCTTGGGGACACGCTTGAAAGAGCGAAGGCGCTCGGTGCATTGCTTGACCGACGGCTTCTCTGGCTGCGACGAAGTGAATCGCTGGTAAGCAGCCTGCCGCGAGATGTGCTCGCAGGTGTTCGCTGGCTTGCTGATCCGGGCTTGTGGTCGGAATCACTGTCGACTCTGTCCAGTGCGGTTGCCGCAAGGCCGCTGAGGACAATTGCAGCGGCCGTGCTTGCCTTTGGACTGTTCGCCTTGCGATGGCGCTTGCTGATGCTGCAGGCGAAGCTGACGGAGCGGGTTGGGCATGTCGGTAATGACGGCTACTGGGTCACGCCGCAAGCCATCGCTCTGGTCGTGCCGCTGGCGTTGCCGCTACCTTTGGCAATTGCCGCCACTGCTTGGCCGCTTGCGGATGCCGCGATCGGGTTTCCAAAAGCATTGGGTATCGCGATGCTGGCGGTCGCGACGGTGGTATTCACATTAGGCCTGTTTCGCTGGTTGGCTCGCCGCGGGAGTATCTTCATCACGCATTTTGGCTGGAGCGAGGAGGCCGCGGGTCAGCTCGATCTTTCATTGCGGCGGCTGGGTCATGTGCAGATACCGATGACGTTCCTGCTCACCCTCACGCTCGCCGGACCGGAGACACGCTATGGGCTCGGGCTGATCGCGTTCATCGTGATCTCGATCGCGCTAAGCGCATTTGTCTGGCGAGTGTGTCGTCCTCATACCGGCGTCCTGGCCGTTGCCGTACCCCATGGACGCTCCTCGCTCGCGACCCGTCTGGGGGCAGTGGTGTGCGTCATCGTACCGCTCGCGGTCGGGCTCCTGCCGCTGGCCGGCTACCTCGACGCGGCCATTGCCTTGCAGACGACGGTATTCCGCTCCGGGCTGATTCTTCTGTCCGGAGCCGTCGTCTACGGGCTGCTCCTGCGACTCTACGCGGTATCGTTACGACGTTACTCGCTTCGCTGGGCGCGCGAGCGACGGGTGGAACGGGCCCGTACACGCGATGCCGCGCAGGCGGGCGAAGTACTGCCTGCCGCCGCGGCCACCGAATATCTTGCACCCGAACCGCTGGCCGGGCAGGCACGCATCGCGTTCCTTGCTCTGGCCGTGGTCAGCAGCGCCGTTGGGCTCTGGTGGCTCTGGGCGCCGTTACTTCCAGCACTCGGTGTCGTCGACGAGATCGTTCTGTGGAAGAGCAGTGTCGTTGCAGGAAACGGCACACAGACAACATCGGTGACGTTGTGGAGTCTGCTACTGGCACTTTCGCTTTTCTTTGCCGGATTGCTTGCCGCACGGAACCTTCGGGGATTACTGCAGGTTGGTTTGCTGCAGAGGCTCGACTTCGATGCGGGCACACGGTACGCCATCGTGACCATTGCCGGGTACCTGGCCTTTGGCGCCGGCCTGGTCGGCGGCCTGGCGCAACTCGGTATCGACTGGTCGAAGCTGCAATGGATCGTTGCGGCGCTCGGCGTGGGCCTGGGATTCGGCTTGCAGGAGATCGTTGCCAACTTCGTTTCGGGGCTGATCATCCTGTTCGAGCGTCCGGTACGTGTCGGTGACGTGGTGACGATCGGAAATCTCAGCGGTACGGTCAGCGACATTCGCATCCGTGCCACCACCGTGACCGATTTTGAGAATCGCGAGGTACTCTTGCCAAACAAGGCGATCATCACCGAGAACGTCACCAATTGGACGCTTCGGGATGCGACCACGCGACTGCTCCTGAAGTTGGGGGTTGCCTACGGTTCCGATGTAGAGCAGGTACGTGAGCTACTCGACGATATCGTTCAATCACATCCCGATGTGCTCGGAACCCCCGCACCGTCCGTATTCTTCATTGGTCATGGGCCAAGCTCGCTCGATTTCGAGTTGCGTGTGTTTGTCGCCTCGACGGCACACCGTCTACCGACCACGCACGATATCAACACGAGCATCAATGCGCGCTTTGCAGAAGCGGGAATCAGTATTCCGTTCCCTCAGTCGGACGTGACGGTTCATCTGCCTGCAGAAGGTGAGCGATTCGGGTTCGGTCAAGATCGGCACGATGACGAGCGCCGCGCCGCTTGAAAAAAAACCTCTCATCGCTGATCAACGTCTGACTCTTGTCAGTTGGAACTACCCGTTGGCGTTTCGGTTGTCCAGACTGGTCCATGCGCCAGATCCTGTCTTTCGTATAGACCCGACAGGATACGCATGCGTTGATCAATGGGGCTAGTATCCTCGTGGGTGTCTTCCTCCCGTACTCCGAGAGACGCTTATGCATCGTGCCGCTTACACTTTCTGCCTTGCTGCGGTGATTCCGCTGGCGACCTGTACTCTGCTGCCACTCGACGCGTTAGATCGTGATGCAGATGCTCCGTCCCTAGATATCGCGTTCATCGAGACCAACAGTTCTGCGCCTGACATGCGAATCGGTGGCGGAGATATCCTCACCGACAACGATGACGCGTTCGAGCGCAAGTTGGAGCTGGTTCGCTCAGCGGGTGACAGCATCGAACTGGCTTACTACATCTATGGCGACGACTACAGTTCCTCGCTCCTGAGCCGAGAGATTCTGGCGGCAACCGCGCGTGGTGTCGACGTACGCATGCTGCTCGACTACCACTCTCACTATGCGAACCTCGATCACTTCCTGATGCTCGAGCGCCACGGCAACGAGGGGCCGGGCAGCCTGCGTGTGCGACTCTTCAATCGCCCGACGCGAAAAATCATAGAAGATGCCGTCTTTCTGACTCTTGGTTGCGGTGAAGCCAACGCCGGCTCGACGGAAGGCTGCAGTGCGGCGAAGTTCGAGCAGATCGAACGTGTTTTCGAAGAAGAACATGCCCGCGCGAGCACTGATCGAGTGGATACCGTGTCGAACTTGCACACCGTCAACTCAGGGCTGTTCCTGTCCGGTCTCTACGCAAAGAACCCGAATCTGATGGCGATGGCGGCGAGTCAGGGTCAGGACATCGATGTGGACACGCTGCGGGCAGGCGGTGAGGATGCTGATCCGGCAGCACGCGAACAACTGAAGGAGCTTGGTAGTCTGTACTGGCACGCAAACTACGGCGGGGGATTCGATCGGGTTGTCAATCGACTGAAATTGAGCGCGGCCTTTCTCATGTACGGTGACGAGATCAATCCCGTGTTCGATGCTTTCTCGGCGTACCTGCCGGTCGAGCGTGCAGGCGGGAAGGGCAGTTCGCGTCGCGACTGGAGTCATCTCACCGACTTTCTGCATCACAAGCTACTTCTGGTCGACAGGCGAGATCTGGTCATAGGTGGGCGTAACGTTCAGGACTCCTACCACATGAATTCCAACCCCTTGTCGGAAAAGTACACCTTCATGGACACGGACGTTCATCTTCGGCTTGAAAACTCTGACGACAACCTGGTCCGGAGCTTCGATCGCTTGTGGGGTTTCAAGTCGATGGTGGCGAGTCTCGATGATGTTCGTCGACATGCGCCGAACGACTTCCTGGCTGAGGGTGTCATTGCAGATGCAGCCTGTGCATCGGTCTCGGAGAACAGGCAGGCGCATCGGGGTTGCATCACGCAAGAGATGGATCGCGCCCGGAATATATCGGTTGATGAGCGACTCGCCGACAGGTATGACCTGATGATTGCCCGAGCCGAACGGTATGCATCCGACTATACGCCCCGTCGAATCGGTGAACGCAGCCGGCAGTGGGCGATCGATGCAACGGCAACCGTACACTACGTCGAGAACCTGCCGTTTGCCTACGAAGATGACAGCATCGACGCAGTCGGCATGCGTGAAGCCAGCATCGTCGGCCGCCAATATGGTGGGCGCAACGACGACGAGGCCAACAGTGGCAAACACCTGAGTGCGCTCTGGCTCGCTGCCATGAAAGCGGTCTGCAACGCGTCTAATGAAGGAGATCGATCGACAATTTACCTCCACAACGCCTATTTCTTTCTACCGTCCAATCTGCTTTCGCGAGTCGCCCGCATGGTCGATGGGCGAGAGCCCTGTGCCAACGTCGATATTGTCGTCTTGACCAATTCGATCGAGACGACGGACCTGAATGTGGTCAATGCACTGTCTCGCCATTCCCTACAGGCCTTGTTCGAGCACTACGACGCTCGACACGATCCGGTGAAGGGCGCCACACTTGCCTATCACGAGTATCTGCCGGATCCCGAAGCCACCAACCTGTCCCTGCATTCGAAGATCATGGTGTTTGGCGACGATTTGTTCATCGGTTCGGCCAATGCCGATTTTCGCAGCTACCAGATGGATACGAACAATGGCATCCTCATTCAGGATCAGCCCCAACTGACTGCTGACTACGTTTCATGGTTGCACGCCCGACTCGACGATTCCGCCCGAACGATACGACGTGATCGCTATTTTCTACTCACCGCACGAGAGGATATGCTGGATGAGGGTGATCAGCTGGTGGATGACACACTTGCCAAGTACCGTGCTGAGCGTGTCATCGACGATCCGCAACGTATCGGTGAACTCAAGCAACACTTGCGAGAGATATCGAATGAAGCCTATCGGCTCGGTCGCCGGATCGTCGCCGGCACGCGTGGGCATCGAGACGCGCAAGACCGTCTCGACGGTCTGTTCAAGGCGATTTGAGAGAATCAGGCGATACGACGAATGTTCGCCGCCAGACGCGCCTCGATGGACTTCAAGGTCGCTACGAATCCGGCGGCCGGTACAGGGCGCGAGTAGTAGTACCCTTGAATGCAATCGCAGCCGATGGCCGTGACCTGATCGAGTTGGGTTTCAGTCTCCACGCCCTCGGCGACCGTTCTGAAATCGAGAGATAATGACGAGTAGTCGGTACCGAAGTCATCGATCGCGATGCTGATTCCCAGGGCGCGCAGGCGTTCGAGCGTCTCGACAACGATGGACAGGTCCTGCATGTCAACGCTTTCGGTGATCTCCAGTTCCAGGCAGTGTGCTGGCAGGGAGTGCCGGGCGAGCACCTGCATGACTTCTTCGACAAAATCGTCAGAGACAAACTGCTCTGCAGAGATATTGACCGCGATATGCAGCTTGTCAAGACCATCACGATGCCAGAGTGCTGTCTGACGGACGGATTCATCGAGTACCCACGATCCAATGGCCACGATCAGCCCACTACGTTCAGCGATCGGAACGAATGACGCAGTGGCACTTGCACTTGCTGAATCAAGGCGTTGGCAATCGCATGACGAACGATGCCTTATCCCCTATGGTAGTTGCCCTCGATGAGCGCCGTATCTGATCCCGCCTAGCGGTTCTTTGTGCGCATCATGCCGACGGCAGATGTCATGGCGAAGATCAGGGCTGCGACGCAGACGATCGATGGACCCGCAGGTGTATCCAGAACCCAGGCCGCTCGCAAACCGCCTGCAGTCGCGGTACAACCGATAGCGGCGGCAACCAGCGCCATGCGCTCTGGCGTGCTGCTCAGGGGGCGAGCAGCAGCTGCAGGGATGATAAGGAGGGCAGCGATCAGAAGCACGCCGACAACCTTGATAGCCACCGCCACCACGATAGCCAGCGACAGCGTCAGTATCCATTGTTCCCGTCGTGGGTCGATGCCGCTGGCATGTGCAAGATCAGTATTGAGGGTGGACATCAACAGTGCTGGCCAGCGCCAGCGCAGCAGCAGCACGATAACGGCTGCACCACTCCATATCACGGCCAGGTCGCTGCGCGAGACGGCGAGAATATCGCCGAACAGATAGGCCATGAGGTCGATGCGCACGCCAGACAGGAAAGAGACGGCCACCAGACCGAAGGCCAGAGCGGAATGTGCCAGAACGCCGAGCAGGGTGTCCATGGCGTAGCCTCGCCCGCTCAGCAGATTGACGGTCAGCGCCATGAGGAGCGCCACGATCAGAGCGCCGGCAAAGATGGACGTGGACACGGCGAGAGCCAAGGCCACACCAAGTATTGCGGCATGTGCGGTAGCGTCACCGAAGTAGGCCATGCGTCGCCACACGACAAAGCAACCGAGCGGTGCAGCAGCGAGCGCGACACCCAGCCCCGCAAGGGTCGCTCGCACCAGGAAATCATCCAGCATCAGTTCGCCGGCCTGTCGGAGTCGTCCTGTTGAAGTGGTTGGCCCGGTCCCTCTACCCGAATCGATTCGTGTTCGGCCTGAAATCCACTTGAGTGATCGTCATCCTCGAGTTGGTGTCCGTGCTCGGAACGATGCCTTCCGGAGTGTTCGGCCTGTCCATGCTCGGCATAATGGTCGTGGTCGTGGTCGTGGTCGTGGTCGTGGTCGTGGTCGTGTCGATAGAGTGCCAGTGTTCCCAAGGTTCCTGTGCCGAAGAGCGCGCGATACTCGGGCGCGGATGCAACGACGTCGGGACTTCCATGGCAACAGACGTGGCCATTCAGGCAGATGACACGATCCGATGCACTCATGACGACGTGCAACTCATGACTCACCATCAAGACAGCACAACCAAGCGTCTGCCGAACCTTTTCGATCTGCCGATAGAAGGCGGCTGAACCAGGCTGGTCGAGCCCTTGGGTCGCTTCGTCGAGAATCAGCAAGTCTGGCTTCCCGATCAAGGCATGCGCCAGCAGGACTCGCTGGAACTGTCCGCCGGAAAGTGCAGACATTTGCCGATTCGACAAGTCAGGAACTCCCGCCTCGTGGAGGGCTGCATCTCGCGTGGTCTGGTTAGCCGCCCTCGGCAGATTCATGAATCGTGACACGGTGATGGGCAGCGTGGCGTCAATGTGCAATCGCTGCGGCACATAGCCGATCTCAAGGTGCGGTGCTTTTTCGATCTTGCCTGAGCTTGCGGAAACTGCACCGATGATGGCTCGCAGCAGTGTCGTCTTGCCGGAGCCGTTCGGGCCGACGATCGTGACGATCTCACCACGCTCGACCTGGAGATCGACTTGGCGTAACACCTCTTGTGAGCCAAGCCGGACACTCAAAGCCCTGGCATTCACCAGTTTCATTCTGTGGTTGAGTTCTGGCAGGCCGGGCACAGCCCTTCGGCTTCGACGACAGTGCGCTCTATGCTGAAGCCTGCTGTGCGTGCGGCGGCTCCGAGTGCACCCCGCGCCGGCATCGAGCGGGTTTCTGCTATCGTCTCGCAGCGACGACAGATCATGAAAGCCGGTGAGTGTGCTTGTCCCGGATGAGAACAGGCGATGAAGGCGTTGAGTCGTTCGATCTTGTGGGCAAAACCGTTCGTTACCAGGAAATCCAGTGCTCTATAGGCTACCGGTGGTTGTGAGCCAAGGCCTTCCAGGCGCAGGCGCTCGAGAATATCGTAAGCGCCCAGAGCCACATGTTCCTGTAGCAGGATCTCGAGTACGCGACGGCGCACAGGCGTCAACTGCAGGCGATTCGCGTTGCATCGCTGTTCCGCAATCGAGAGGGCATAATCGATACAGCAGACGTGATCGTGTGGCTCGAATCCGACTGCCATGATGCTTCTCCCCTGCTGTTGACGGTTGGTGACGGTCAATGCAATCGTGATGCATTCCGTTGGTTCAAGTTGGTTGCAAGCGTTGATATGTTATCACATTGTATCTAGACTGCTCGGCATTCAGGAGAGACATGCAATGAGTAACGCCGTCCTTGTCGTAGCGTTCGTGATCCTTTTAGCAGCCAACTCTGCCCGTGCCGAGGCGCCTGCTGTGGCTGTCGACATCGCACCGCTGCATTCACTTGTCACGCAGGTGATGGGCATGCGGGGCACTCCTGAATTGATCGTCCCCACTGGTGCTTCTCCCCACAACCATGCCCTGCGGCCATCCGAGGCTCAAGCCTTGCAAACCGCTGATATCGTGTTCCTGATAAGTGATGAATTGACTCCATCGCTTGCCGACAGGATCGATACGCTCGCTCCCGATGCCGTAAGAATGGAAATGATGGCAATCTCTGGAACGACGGTGCTACCGTTTCGCCAAAGCCCCCTGTTCGAGGGGCAGAACTCTGCCACGCACGAGGAAGGGCACGAGGAAGGGCACGAGGAGGGGCACGAGGAGGGGCACGATCACGGAGAGTTGGATCCTCACGCGTGGCTTGACCCTTCCAACGCAGTTGTCTGGCTGGATGCCATTGCCGTGGCGTTGTCGAAGCTTGACCCACAATTCGCCTCGACCTACTCGGCAAATGCAGAATCGGGCAAGAAAGAGTTGATGACGCTGGTTACGGACGTAGAGGGGATGCTTGCACCGGTACGCGATCGAAGCTTCATCGTTTTCCACGACGCCTATCAGTACTTCGAGGTTGCTTTTCGCTTTCACGCCTCAGGGGCGATTTCCCTCAGTGATGCCTCGAAGCCCGCACCGGCGCGCATCCGGAAGATCCATGATCTCGTAGACGATGCCGGCATAAGCTGTGTATTGGCTGAGCCTCAGTTCAACAGTGATCTGGTCGCAACCGTGCTCGACGGAACGGCAGCCAGATCGAGTGTCATGGATCCTCTGGGATCCCACCTGCAGCCAGGACCTGACCTGTACTATGAACTCGTGCGTGAGCTTGGTGAGACGCTTGCCGATTGTCTCTGAAGTGTTGGTCTCTACGGTGGTCGTTGCTTGTCACGGGAGATTCGGCGAACACGGGTTCCGGTAGCTTGCAGGTACGATCAATTCTTCATCCACCCTGCCGGGAACTCAGCAGCAAGGTTCAGCTCCCGACGGGAATCTCGTCGGTCTGTCCTTTGATCTGGAGATAGTGGGTGCATGTAATAGAAGAGGTCATTGCCGATTCTTCTGGAGCGACTGTACCGCACGGTCGAGCGCACGCTGAGTCAGCTCAAGATCGGCGTCGTCGATCGCGAGACTGGGATACAGTTTTCCAGGTGACTTGAACACGCCGTTTTCGCGCAAGGACGCGTTGAAACGCGTGTTCAGCGATTTGTCACCCATCAGCCACGAGCGATAGTCGCTTACCGGAGTGTCGCTGAAGACAACGTCGAACAAGGCAGGATGACCGACAATCTGGTGCGCCTGGCCGCTCCGATCGAGCGACCCGGTAATCATCTGCATGAGGCGTCTGCCGGTGTCATGCAATTGTTCGTAGCTACCTTCGCGCCGCAATATCTCGAGTGTCTTGAGTCCGGCTACAGATGCCACCGGGTTTCCCGACAAGGTGCCTAACTGCATCAGGAACTTCTCGCGGCCGACAATGCTCTTGTCGAAATGCGCCATCAGATCCGCTGTTCCTGCGATGGCTGCCAGCGGAAAACCGCCGCCGATGACCTTGCCCAGTGTACACAGGTCCGGCACGACGCCGTACGCTTCCTGCGCCCCTCCGTAGGCGAGTCGGAAGCCGGTCACGATCTCATCGAAGACAAGAATGATCGATCGCCTTGTGCACTCCTCACGCAAGGCCTCCAGAAAGCCGGGTAGCGGAGTGACAACGCGTTGCAACGGTTCGACAATGATGGCCGCAATATCCTGATCGTGCTCATCCAGCAGCGCGCGCGCCGTGTCGATATCGTTGAACGGCGCGACAAGCATGTCGTCACGTACGCTGTTCGGAATTCCGGCACTGTCGGGAATAGCCTGCGGAAAGTTGGCGAGAATTTCAGGGGCGAGGCTCATTTGCGCCTCGGCGCACATGCCATGATAACCGCCCTCGAACTTCAGGATCTTGTCGCGACCGGTGAACGCCCTGGCCAGGCGGATGGCGTACATGTCCGCTTCGCCGCCCGAGGTCAGATAGCGGATTTGCTCGGCACAAGGTACGGCCTTGCAAATCTCCTCGGCAAGCTCGATGCCGGCGGCATTGTTGGCAAAGAATGTCATGCCCTTGCCCAGCTGTTCGTGAACAGCCTCCAGCACTTCGGGGTGACCATGTCCCAATAGCATGGGACCGGATCCGATCAGGTAGTCAACGTACTCGTTGCCGTCTTCGTCAATGACGCGCGAGCCCTTGCCTTCGCGGACGATGATATCTGGATCGAAATTACCGAAACCACCCGCGGGCAACACGACCCTTGCACGCTCAATCCATTGTTCTTGTCTTTTCACGAATTCATTCCAGCATCATTGATTAACGGTCAGGAATTGCAGGGTCGGGCTTGATGCTCCGCCCGGGCGAATCGTTGGGGCGTATCACGGCTTGATCTTTCATCTGGCTTTGAGAAGACTGCAGGGTGATGCAACTGATCTTCATGAATCACACGGTGTAGACGGCGAGTGGATCACCCAGCAGGCCTTCATCGGGCGTCACACCAAGACCTGGCGTGTCATCGATCGTGATATGGCCCGCTTTGCAGCGCGGCCCGCTGCCAGTGGCGATGTCTACCGTCAACATATCCTGGCAAGACCAGCAGGCGCGCATGAACTCGGGCGGTATCGATTGTGCCAGGTGAGCTGCTTCGGTATCAGCCAGGACGGAGCCGCCGGTTGCCATCACGAAGATCTGTATGCCGTGAGCCATGGCCACATCACGAAGTCGGCGCGCCTTGGTCAAACCGCCGACACGATTGAGCTTGATGCCGAAGACATCGGCAATTCCCTCGCGGGCGATACGAGTGGCATCCTGCAACGTCACCAGCGATTCGTCGACGCTGATCGGCGAGGTGGTGAGCTTGCGAATCTCGGCAATGTCATCCAGTGTTTCGCCAGGCTGCTCGAAGGTTACTCCGAGACTGGACACCGCGTTCATGACGATGCTGGCCTCACGCCGCGTCCACGCACGATTGACGTCATACAGAATGATTTCGCCAGGTTGACGATGCTCTTCCAGATACCGAATCCGCTCGATATCCTTGTCGGTATCACTGCCTCCGACTTTTGCTGAATGGGCCACGTAACCGCGCTGTCGATAACTGTCGATGATTTCCAGCATGTAGTCTGGTTCGCCGGATGAAACCGAGGAGGCGACTGGCGTTCCCTGCTCTCGCTTTCCGCCCAGCAAGTCGGCGATCGGCAGGCCACACACTTGTCCGAGAATGTCCCAGCAAGCCATGTCGATGGGTTGCTTGGCATACAGGTGACCCGGCAATTGCACATCCATTGACCTCTCGATCAGCTCGAGGAGGCGTGGATCCTGTCCGAGCAGGGCGGGTGCAAGCGTCTCGACTCCCGCGCGAATGCCGGGTCCGTGAGCCGGCACATAGGTGTTGCCCCAGGGCGTACCTTCGCCCCATCCGGTCACACCGACATCGGTTTCCAACTTCACGAAAGTCGCATCGAGCACCTCGAACTTGAGCCTGCCTCCCGATAGCCAGTAAGGATCCTTGAGGGGCAGGTCTTTCTTGTAGACCGAGATGCGGCTGATCTTCATTGAGCCAGCTTATCGAGACCTTGTTGTTGTCGGTGTGCTGCCATTCGACAAGTCGCCGTGTTCGCAGCGAAGCCTCTGTGTCCCTCGAGAACAAAGGCCATCATGGAGTCGGGCAGGGGCAGTATCACCTCAGGCATCCGTGCGTGGTCGATTGCTCTCGGCGTCATACGCAGGTTCTGAAAGTACACGTGCTTGCCGTGGTGTACCCGCGATGACGACACTCAGAATCTGGTCTGGCCTTGCGACTTCAGGATGAATGTAGGCAAAGGCCAGAATCTTGCCGACACTATGGCCGTATACCACTGAGGCCGTGCTGCCAACCACGCGACCGTCATGCAGTACGGCTTCACCACCGTGTCCATCGACGACGCCGTCCGCTTCGATCTCGAGGTAGGTACAGCTCCACGGCAGGCGACTTCCCAGGCAGTTCTCTGTTGCCTTCTTTCCCTGGAACGACTTGTCCATCTTGACGAAACGCATGACGTCGGCTTCAGGCAAGGTGACTTCATTGGTCAATTCGCTTGCTCCCTTGAATGCCTTTTCCATGCGCATGACGTTCATGGCGAACGATCCGTAGTCGGTCAGTCCCGGGGATTCACCTGCACGTGTCAGCGCATCATAGATGTCGAGCAGCTTCTCGCGCGGGGCGTGTATTTCCCAACCAAGTTCGCCGGCGTAAGACATGCGGAATGCCCAACACGAGTGTCCGGCAATGTCGATGTTGCGAGCACTCATCCACCGAAAGTTCGAGTTGTCGAGCAACGCAGCCGTACATTGACTCAGGATTGCTCGTGATCGTGGACCGTTTAGCGCAAGTGCGGCCCAGCTGAGAGAACGATTGTTGACGGTCATGGCCGGCGCGGTCGACATTGCCGTGCGGTGTTGCTCGATGTGATCCAGCAAGCGTTGCTCGAAGAAGGCGGCACACACCAGATAGAAGCGATCCTTGCCGAGCCGGACACAGGTCGCTTCCAGTTCGATCCGGCCGCGATGGTTCAGGAAGTGAGTCAGGATGATTCCACCCACCTTCTGCGGCAGGCGGTTCGCCACCAGCGATTCCAGTGTCGCTTCTGCATCGGGGCCACTGACCTCCACCTTGGTGAAGGCCGAAAGATCCATGATTCCGGCCAGTTCTCGGACTGCCTTGACTTCCTGACCAATCAGATCGTGCACGACGTTGCGCTGGAACGAATAGTGATCCTCTTGCGCAATGCCATCGCGCGCGAACCAGCGCGGGCGTTCATGGCCGTACACTTCCTCGAAAACTGCCCCCTTGGCTTGCAGACGTTCATGCAGAGGAGAGGGCTTGATCGGCCGTCCGGCCAGGCGGTTGAAATGCGGAAAGGGAATTTCGTGCCGAAGGCAATAGTCCTCGCGCGCCTTGACCACCTGCCAGGGCTTCGTTGCATAGGCGCCGAACCGACGTGGATCGTAGTCGCGCATGGAGATGTCTGCTGCGCCATGGACCATCCATCGCGCCAGCTCTCGAGTCAGGCCAGGCCCCCAGCCAATGCCGATCTGGGTTCCGCAACAACACCAGTAGTTCCGGGCCGCGGGTGCGGGGCCGATGAGGGGATTGCCATCCGGTGGATGGGAAATGGCACCGTGCACATCCCGTTTGATGCCGAGTTCGGCGAATATCGGCATTCGCACAAGCGCGTTCTCAAGCCACGGCATGACGCGCTCGTAGTCTGCCTCGAACAATTCGTTTTCCGCCTCCCACGGGCAGTGTTCTTCCCAGACCGTATTCGGATTCTCCTTCTCGTAGATTCCTATCAGACCGGACTTCTGCTCCATGCGGATATATCCGGAGACCTGACGATCATCGCGCATGACCGGCAGCTCTCGATCCAGATCCAGGAATTCCGGAACGGTCTCGGTCACGAAGTAGTGATGCGTCATCGAGGTCATCGGCAATTGCAAGCCTGCCCATTCGCCCATCTGGCGGGCATAGGTACCACCTGCGTTAACGACATGCTCGCAGTGCACATCGCCGTGCTCTGTCGAAACCAGCCACTCACCGTTTGCTTGCTGCTGCGTGTCCGTTACTCGACAGCGTCGAACAATCCGGGCGCCGAGTGCGCGTGCACCGCTGGCCAACGCCTGTGTGACGCCGGAAGGGTCGACATGGCCATCATCGGGCGTATGGAGCGCTCCAATGACGCCATCGAGGTTGTAGAACGGATGATGTTGCGCGACAAACGCCTTGTCGACAAGTTCGATATTGAAGCCGAGCGCGCGTCCGACGCTCAAGGTGTGGCGCAGCCAGTCCATCTCGTCGTCTAGATAGGCAAGGCGAAACGAACCACAGCCGTGCCAGGACACATTCTGGCCTGTCTCTTTCTCTAACGCACCCGAGTACAGACCGATGTTGTAGTCCACGCATTTGCCCAGTCCGAAACTGGAAGTCGAGTGCGTGATCTGACCTGCCGCATGCCAGGTGGAACCGGATGTCAACTCGGCCTTCTCGAGTAACAGCACATCCGACCAGCCTTCGTGCGCCAGATGGTATGCAAGACCGCAGCCCATGATCCCGCCGCCGACAATGACGACTCTCGCTTGGGCGGGTAGCGGGGCGCCGCTGAACCCAGCTGTCATCGTGTCAATTCGCCCGTCATCGCAGTCTCGAGGTCTTGATCGCCGAACGGCGATTCATGCTTGCGGGGTTTATCAAACAATTGTACGCTCGTCAACAATGAATCGTATGAATGAACCAACGAGAGATCTTCCGGCCAGTGCCGAGGTGCTGGCATCTGTCGTGGCGGGTTTCGAACAATTGACCCCACAAGTGCGCAAGGCAGCCGCCTACGTATTGGAAAACCCGAACGATGTCAGTGTGTGCTCGATACGCGAAATTGCCGATGCAGCGAATGTCAAGCCCAATACGCTGGTGCGTCTGGCGCAATCGATCGGCTTCGACGGTTACGATGACTTCCGCATGCCGTTTCGGGAGGAAGTTCGTCGCGGTGCAGTAAACTTTCCGGATCGTGTCCGTTGGTTGCAGTCGATCGGTAGGAGCGGCAAGCTGGGCGGGGTATACCGTGACATGGTCAGTACAGCCATTGGCAACCTCGAGGAAACGTTTGCCGGAATCGATGAGGTGACGCTGACGTCAGCCGCCAGGGCGATCTGGAGATCGCGACAGATCTTCACGCTCGGGGTTGGTGTGAACAATTCCAACGCACAGAATTTCACCTATCTGGCAGGTACCGGAATGGTTCAGTTCCACGCCATACCGCGTCCCGGCAGCACACCGGTCGATGATCTTGCCTGGGCCGACCAACGTGATGTGCTCATCGCCATGACCTGCAAGCCCTATCGCGTCGAAGTGGTCAATGCGGTGAACAGTGCCCGCGATCAAGGCGTCCAGATCATCGCGATTTCCGATAGCCCGGCGTCCCCCATCATGGTCGGTGCCGACCACGCGTTCGTGGTTGCAGTCGATACCCCACAGTTCTTTCCTTCATCGGTCTCGATGATTGCCTTGCTCGAGACCTTGTTATCGTTCGTCATCGCAGTCGCCACGCCCAATGTGGTCGAGCGGGTCAAGTTGTTTCATGAGCGCAGGCACCAACTGGGCATCTATGTCGAGGATCCCTAGTGGCTAAACGTACCGATACGCGCGATATGCAATTGAACCTCGGAAACTTGCCGGTTCGCGCACTGGACGCTCGGTACTATACCGATCCGACGTATTTCGAGGCCGAGAAACGAGGTCTTCTGGCCCGAACCTGGCAATTCGCCGGTCACAGCGAGCAACTTGCGCAGAACGGTGACTTCTTCACCTTCGACATTGCTGGCGAAAGCCTCTTCTGTGTGAAGACATCTGAAGGGACCATCAAGGCGTTCTACAACGTGTGCCAGCACCGTGCGCATCAGCTGGTTCAGGGAAGTGGCAATGCGGCGCAACTGGCCTGCCCATACCACGCCTGGACGTACACGCTTGACGGCGCACTCCGTTCCGGACCGAATATCAATGTGGTCGAAGGGCTGGATCGAACGCGAATCTGCTTGAGCGAAGTGCGCATCGAAGATTTCTGCGGGTTTCTCTTTGCCAATCTGGATCCGAACGCGAGTCCGATGAGTGACTGGTTTCCGAACGCGCAAGAAGAGCTGCGGAGTTTCGTTCCTCATATCGACGCTTTGAAGCCACTTGAATGGCTTGAGATCACAGAACGATGTAATTGGAAGGTTGCCGTCGAAAACTATTCCGAGTGCTATCACTGTCAGTTGAATCATCCCACCTTCGCCAAAGGTATCGTCAAGCCGAACACTTACGATATCCAGCCTCAAGGGCACTGCCTTCGCCATACGACCGAATGCCAGAATGTCGAGAAAATGTCCTATCCGGTTGACATCTCGGCCAATAAGCATGCAGGGGAGTATTCGTCTTGGTACCTGTGGCCGCTGTTCTCGTTCCAGGTGTACCCCGGAAACGTGTTGAATACCTACCACTGGCGACCGATTGACCATGAACACGTGACCGTCTGGCGCGGTTGGTACCAATTTGATGGCTCGGACATCGAATCCTTGCATCAGCTGGCAGAGCAGGATCGCGAGACGACGGTAGAAGAGGATATTCACCTGGTCGAATCGGTACAACGTGGATTGAACAGCCGAGGCTATATACCCGGGCCTCTGGTTATCGATCCTTCGGGCGGTGTCCGTTCCGAACACTCGATTCGTGTATTGCATCAATGGATGCGGGACGGAGTCGATGTCTGACTCATCGCAGTCTGACTCATCGCAGATCGCAGGTGCCGGCGGAGTGGACAGCCGAGCAGAAGCTCTTTCCAAACCAGGTCGGATTCAACTGTCCACCAAGAGACTGGGACGGAGCGCCAAGCGACTTTTACAGAATCAGCCCTGCCAGCGTCGGCGTACATGGCTGGATGTTGCACTCGTGGGACGATCGACATCGTCTCGATCAGAAAGAACGGGATTTTGGCATGTTCGAGGAATTCCTTCACTGCATGGCAAGCACTATGAATGACGGTACAAACATCGTGTGCCGGTATGAAACACCACGCCCATGAAATACAGAGTATCCCGCTGAAGGTCGTCTCGATGGTCGGTTTCTGCCTGGCGCACTGTTTCATGGCAGGCTTTATTCAGATTTTTCATTTAACCCAGCAGGTGAGATGCCGTGGCACAGACAACACACACTAACCGGCGCATCGTATTGGCTGAACGCCCTGTAGGTCTGCCGGACAGTAACTGTTTTCGTCTCGAATCAGTGCCCGTTCCGACACCGGGTGACACTGTGATGCTGCTCAGAACCGAGTATCTTTCGCTCGATCCGTACATGCGCGGGCGGATGAACGATGCGAAATCCTATGCCGAGCCCGTCAGACTGGACGAGGTGATGACCGGTCAGGTCGTTGCGGAAGTCATTTCGTCCACCGTTGACGGGTTTGAAGCTGGGGATCGCGTGCTCGCTGGAAGCGGATGGCAGGATTACGCGTTGTCAGATGGTGGAGGCGTCCTGAATCTAGGCAAGACTCCGATGAATCCTTCCTGGTCTCTAGGCATTCTAGGCATGCCCGGATACACCGCCTACGCGGGATTGCTCAAGATCGGGGAGCCGAAACCCGGCGAAACCGTGGTGGTCGCGGCGGCATCCGGTCCGGTAGGAGCAACTGTCGGCCAGATAGCTAAGGTACTGGGCTGCCGCGTTGTCGGCATTGCCGGTGGTGCCGAAAAGTGTCGGCACGTCGTCGAGACGCTCGGATTTGATGCCTGCATAAATCACAGGGATGACGAATTTGCCGAACAACTCAAGGCCAATTGCCCGGCGGGCATCGACGTCTATTTCGAAAACGTCGGTGGGAAGGTACTCTATACGGTTCTACCGCTATTGAATGCCTTTGCCCGCGTGCCGGTATGCGGCGTCGTCTCCTGGTACAACCTGACAGGATTGCCTGACGGTCCGGATTTCGGACCAGCCATTCTCGGCACCCTTCTTCGAATGAAGATCAAGATGCAGGGATTCATCATCTACGACAGCTTTCCGGAAAGCACCTTTCAGCAGTTCACGAGAGATATGTCCGGGTGGCTGGCCTCGGGGAGAATCAAGTACAGGGAGCAAGTCGTTGAAGGGCTTGAAAATGCGCCTGCGGCATTGAATGACGTCTTGTCGGGTAGAAACTTCGGGAAGATGGTGGTCAGGGTTGGCTGACCCGTGACGGTCAGCGCCCGTGAGTTTCAGCGAAACTCATCGATCACCGAACATGTCCCCCAACCCACCCAGCACTGACCCCTCACCTTTGGACGATCCCAAGCCACCGGACGCCTGCAATACCCGATTGGCCAATCGGGAAAACGGCAGACTTTGCAGATACACTGTTCCGGTTCCTCGCAAGGTAGCCAGGAACAGACCCTCTCCACCGAATACCATGGACTTCAGGTTTCCGGCCCGCTCGATGTCGTACTCGATGCCCTTGGTAAACGCGGCCAGACAACCCGTATCCACGCGAAGGACTTCGCCGTTGAGCTCACGCTTGACCACCGTGCCGCCGATGTGAACGAAAGCCTTGCCGTCTCCGCTCAGGTGTTGAAGGATGAATCCCTCGCCACCGAAGAAACCACTGCCGAGCTTTCGTTGGAAGGCGATATCGATCGATGTGCCGAATGCGGCACACAGGAATGAGTCTTTCTGGCAATAGAGCTCGCCCCCCAGGTCAGCCATGTCCATCGGAATTATCTTACCGGGGTAGGGGGCTGCAAAGGCGACACGCTTCTTGCCGTTCCCGGCGTTCGAGAAGTGTGTCATGAAGATGGACTCGCCGGTCAATACGCGTTTGCCCACATGCATCAATGAATCGAGAACACCCTTGACCGGCTTCGAGCCATCACCCATCTTGGTTTCAAAGACAATGCCGTCTTCCATGTAGTTCATCGCACCGGCTTCTGCGATCACGGTCTCAGCTGAGTCGAGCTCCACTTCGATGATCTGCATGTCATCGCCGAAGATTTCATAGTCCACTTCATGGCACTTCATGGGAGCTCTCCTTGGTCAGTCGCCGATGCTGGTAATGCACAGTGCAAGGGAAGCAATTCAGATCTGTGTGCGCATGAGATATCTCCTAGTGCCGATCGCCCATCATCGCGTGAGGATTCAGTCAGGGATACTAGCCATCCTAATAGTTGAAAGTGGGCTCTTGCTCGATCCGCTGTCATCCGATCTGATGGATTACCTCACTTGCAGTTCCTCAGCCGAGGTGTTCGCTGAAGAAGGCGACAGTCCGTTCTTCGGCAAGGGCCGCCGCGCCTTCGTCGAATCGTGGTGTCGAGTTGTTGTGAAAGCCATGTCGGGTGCCTGCATAGAGATGTCGTTCGAACGCCGCATCATTCGCTTGCAGCGCTTTCTCGAACTCGGGCCACATCGCGTTGATTCGCTCATCATCTTCAGCCGACTGAATGAGTAGCGGTGCACGGATGCTTGCAACGTCCTCGCTCGCGGCCGCGGCGCCGTAGAACGGGACGCCAGCGGCAAGGTCGTCGCCCATCTCGACGGCCAGCCAGTTGACCGTGCCACCACCCCAGCAAAAGCCTACCGCACCGAGTTTGCTGTTTGACGCGTCGTGGTCCTTGACGAATCGGGCGCTCGCGAGCATGTCTTGCTTGAGCTTGGTCTGATCGAGGCTCTTCTGCAGTTCGCGTCCGTCGTCGTCGTTGCCAGGGTAGCCACCAACCGGAAACAGGCCATCGGGTGCGAGAGCGAGGAAACCGGCAACGGCAAGTCGGCGTGCAACATCTTCGATATAGGGATTCAGTCCGCGATTCTCGTGGATGACGAGGACTGCCGGGAAGGGGCCGTCACCGGCGGGCTTGACCAGATAGCCACGCATTTCTCCAGAAGTTCCATCGGGAGACAGATACTCGACATAGCTCGGTGTAATGCGCTCGTCAGTGAACGAGATGGTTTGTGCCTGTGCGTAGCGTGGCAGCAGCGCCTGCGCCATGACCAGTCCGGATACACCGGCGACAGTTATCGCGCCACAGCGGCGCAGGAACTCACGTCGATCGATGTGGCCGTGACAGTATTCGTCATAGAGATCATAGACGCGCTTGTCGATGTCGATCTCGCTGGTGGGTTCGATCTTGCTGCGAGTGTTGTCAGCCAGGCTCATGGGTTGGGAAATCCTCTGTTTGAAATCATCAAGTAGACGTTGTACGGCAATGCAGCCGACGCTTTGACGCTGAAAAGCCGTCCGAGTTTCGTGTTCGCGCTGATGTTTACGATAGAAACGAGCAAGTCGGCTTGGGCGAGCAGTAGCAGCACGATAGCCGATTTCAGTCTCTCTCGTTTCATCCAACAGCCCCACTTTCCTTCGTGAAGAAGTTGCACCGCCCAGTTTTCGTCACATTTGACAATTCTGCAGTGGCGCTTCTTGGATGGTTGCGGCTTGATCGGAATCAAGGACAGCGGTGTCCGCCAGGATCAACGTGGTCGCGGGCCGTGACATGCAGAGCAACGGTTGCCCAGGACTGGATATCGTGAACATTCTGATGATGACCAACACCTACGCCCCGCACATCGGCGGCGTAGCGCGTTCCATTCAACGCTTCGCGCGACGCTATCGTTGGCTCGGGCACCAGGTTCGCATCGTCGCCCCTGAGTTCGACGGACCGGCACCCGATGAGGAGGATGTCGTGCGGCTACCGGCTGTTCGACACTTCAACCACACTGACTTTTCGCTCGAGCTGCCGGTGCCACATCAACTGGAACCGTTGATCAAGTCCTTCGAGCCGGACATTGTGCATGCGCATCACCCTTTTCTGGTCGGCGGCACGGCGCTGCGCGTGGCGCATACCCACGACTTGCCCCTGGTGTTCACTCACCACACGCGCTACGAGGACTACACGCACAACGTGCCGGGCGACTCCGCAGTCATGAAACGCTTTGCGCAGCGTCTTGCCACGAATTACGCCAACCTGTGCGACCGTGTGTTCGTGCCGAGCGAGAGCATTCGCACGCTCGTCATCGAGCGCGGCGTCACTGCACCGGTGAGTGTCGTGCCCACCGGAGTCGAGATCGATGACTTCGCGCAAGGAGACGGCGCCGGCATGCGCCGTGCGCTGGGTGTGCCGGAAGATGCGTTTGTCGTCGGGCACCTCGGCCGGCTGACAGAGGAGAAGAACATCCCGTTTTTGACCGACGCGATCGTGCGCTTCGTGAGCGAGGCTGACCCGGCCACGAACGCGCATTGTGTGCTTTTCGGTACCGGTCCCCTCGAGAGGGATATTCGGCGACGTTTCGGTGCGCACGGCATCGCCGATCGGCTGCATGTCGGTGGTGTCATCGAGGAGGCATGTCTCGCCGACGCCTATCACGCGATGGATGTGTTTGCGTTCGCATCAACCAGCGAAACACAAGGCATGGTCATTACCGAGGCCATGGCGAGCGGTGTGCCAGTGGTCGCGCTCGACGCGCCCGGCGTGCGCGAAATCGTCGAGGATCGCCGCAACGGTCACTTGCTAGGGTCGCCCGATATCTTCACGTTTGCGGCTGCACTTGCCGATATCGCGCGCTTCGTGAGCTACGATCCAACCGAATATGATCGCTTGTCGCGTGCCGCGGTTTCGTCGGCTGCGCGGCTGTCGATGGAGCGGACCGCCGAGACGGCGCTCGAGTACTATTCGCGGCTGCGCCGCTACGACGCGGCGCATCGTCGAGTTGATCGCGCACCCTGGAGCGATGCATTCGATATTGCCGCGAGCGAGTGGGAGTTGTTCCTCAACACTCTCCAGTCGGCGGCCGAAGCGATCCCGCGGAAGTAGCGATGCCGTGGAAGTCTTGATTCAGCCGAATCATCTTCTGGCCCGAGTGGCGCGTATTGGCAAGCTGCGCTGATCTCGATCAAATACTGCGGCTCGGAGCAGTGGCATGCTCGTCGCTCGATGCGCTGGCTATCGCGAGGCGCTATTCAACATGCGCTGCGATCGACGTGGCGGGAGCAGTCGAACATGAGTATTCGCATTGGCGAAGTCGCGCCGGATTTCGAGGCGGATACGACCGCCGGACCTATCCGTTTTCACGACTGGATTGGTGATTCCTGGGTTTTCTTCTTCAGTCACCCGGCCGACTACACACCGGTCTGCACGACCGAAATGGGCCGAACCGCTCAACTCGCCGGAGAATTCGAGCGGCGACGCACCAAGCCGCTCGGCTTGTCGACTGACACGGTCGAGGAGCACAGAGGCTGGATCGCCGATGTCGATGCTACGCAGAACACGACACTCGCGTTTCCTATCGTTGCTGATGCAGATCTCGCCATTGCGAAGTTGTACGGGATGATTCACCCGGCCGAGAGTGAGACGGCGGCCGTTCGTACGGTATACATCATCGACCCTCAGAAGAATGTCCGACTGACGATGACCTACCCCATGAACGTCGGGCGTAACTTCGACGAGATCCTCCGCGTGATCGACGCGCTTCAGCTAGGTGATGAAAAGCATATCGCGACGCCGGCTGATTGGCGGCCCGGGGATCGGGTAATCATCCCGCCATCGATTACCGGTGAAGAGGCGACGGAGCGCTTCCCGCAGGGGTGGGATACGATCAGACCGTATCTGCGAATGACCGACGTCAGCTAGAATCGGTGCGGATCGAAGTCGGATGGCACGATTTATCGACACATTTCGGGCGGATTTCGAGCCACGTCGATGCGCAGGCTGAACTGGATCAAGGGGTGTCACTGAAGCAAGGTGTCGGACTTGTTTTTGCGGGTTCTACGCTTCCTCAAGGTCTCGAACCCGATGACAACGTCGAGAAGCTCCGTCGTTATTTCGCTCTGTCGAACCGAGCGCTGCTCTGTCGAGAGCGTGTCCAGGCGCTCGTCCACCGAGCGCTCGGCCTGTTGCATGCGCGCCAGCCGCGCGGCGTTTTCGGTTACCAGTGACTCGGCGGCCGCACGGAAAAGGCTCGTGAAAAGGAAGCTTCGTAGCAGCGCGGCCAGTAGCTCTGCAGCGGGGGCGCGAAATTGTGGCCGTTGGCGCGACTGCCAAGGGGCGCGCACGAGATCGTCGACGAGGTCATGATCGAGCGGCAGCAAATGGCGCGCCTCGGGCGCCTGCAAACCACGACTCGATCGACGCATGTACACGAGCGTAACGTCGATGTTTGCTGGCGTACTCGCCCGCTCGATCGCATCCAGCCGGTTGATCAGCTCAGCTGCCACTCGCCCGAGACCGTCGACTGTCGCCGGGGGTAACAGCGCGGGCTCCGGCACGAGGCCGAAAGAGCGGAGTGCATCCGCCATCCGCGCACCAACGCAGATGATGGGGGTCCGCTTGCCGAGAATGGCGTGACGGACGGCCTCCGCGGCCAGCAGTTCGTTGTAGTTGCCGCACAGTCCGTGGTCGGAGCCGAGCACGATCAGCACTGGAAGCGCCTTTCCGCTCGTCGCTAATGCAAGTGGGCCCTGGACATGCATGAATGCCTGCAAGCCGAGGAGAACGGTGTCGTGACAGGCGTCGATCGCGTGCGCTGCTTGCTCGTAGGGTAGGGCGTTGATCGCCGATAGCGTCTTCATCGTGCGCACGATGCCCCGGATGCTCTCGAGGGTGTCTTTCTGGTGATCGAGAAGCTCGAGCGTCTGCGTCACGTGCATGCTCCGCTGATTGGAACCTCTGCTGCAAGCGTTGCCAACGCCGTGCGCCCACCGTCAACGATATGTGCGCGATCCTCCGCGCCAAGTCGTGCGTCGGCATTGAGAATGTCGGCGATGGCTATGCGCCGCTCGCGGATAGCGACACTGATGGCGGTGATGGCGCCGTCGATCTCGCGCTCGTCCATGTCATCGAAAAGACCTTCCATGGCACAGACCAGCACGCCGAGTTGCTCGTCGGCAGGCATCGGTGCACGCTCTGGCTGGCGAAGCGCGGAACGCACGGCTGAGCCACGTGCCAGCCGCGCACGCGTTGCATCGTCGAGTCGTGTTCCGAAGCGGGCGAACGCCTCTAGCTCCTCGAACTGCGAGAGCGTAACGCGCAGGTTCCCGGCGATCTCACGTAGCGTACGGCTTTGCGCCTTGGCTCCGACACGTGACACCGAAACGCCCAGATCAACAGCGGGGAACTGGTTCTTCTGCACGAGATGTGGCGACAGATAGATCTGTCCGTCCGTGATAGAGATCAAGTTGGTCGGTATGAAGGCCGAAAGGTTGCCCGCCTGAGTCTCGACCACTGGTAGCGCGGTAATCGAACCACCACCCGTCGCCTCGGTGAAGCGGCCGGCACGTTCGAGCAGGCGGGCATGGACGTGAAAGATGTCGCCGGGGAACGCTTCACGTCCGGGTGGGCGGCGCAGCAACAGTGATAGCTCGCGGTAGGCCTGCGCGTGCCGAGTCAGATCGTCAAGCACGAGCAAGACGTCATGCCCCTCGTCGGCCAGACTCTCCGCGATCGACATGGCTGCGTAAGGGGCGATCCAGGCCAGGCCGGGGGCATCCTCGTTGCCTGCGGTAACGACCACCGTACGATCGCGTACGCCTCCGTTGCCGAGCGCACTGATCGCTCGGGCGACTGCATCGCCGCGTTGGCCGATTGCGCAGTAGATGCAGAGCATGTCGCTGCCCGCCTGGTTCAGGATGGCATCGATAGCGATCGACGTCTTGCCGGTCTGTCGGTCACCGATTATCAGCTGGCGCTGACCAAGACCAACGGGCACTGCGGCATCAATCACCCGCAGACCGGTCCTGAGAGGTTGTGTCACGGCGCGACGCTCGAGAATGCCGCGCGCTTCTGCTTCAATCGGTTGGAGCGAGGCATTGTCGATGACCCCTTTTCCGTCGAGTGGGTTGCCAAGCGGATCGACAACCCGACCGAGCAGCGATGCCCCGACCGGTACGCTGACCACGCGCTCGGTGCGGCGCACATCCTCGCCAGCGTGCACCCTTGCCGAGGAGTCGAGCAGCACGACGCCGAGTTGTTCAGGATCGAGGTCGAAGACGATACCGCTTGCGCCAGATGCAAACTCCAGGAGCTCGTCGGCAAGTGCCCGGGCCAGCCCGCTGACAAACGCGATGCCGTCGCCCACCTCCACAACCCGTCCGACTTCGACCAGTTCGGGTGCTGGAGCTGCGGCGTCGAGCAGCACCTGCAACAGCTCGCCTGTGGTCGCTGCCGTCGCCTCAGGCCGCACGGGTCGATCCTCGCGCGCGTGCGCCAAAGCTCCTCCGTAACAATTTTTCCAGGCCATCAAGGTAACTCTCGGTCGTCCAGCCGAGTTGCGCGCTACCGATACGCAGCGTCAGGCCCGGTGCCTGTGCAGGATCACTCTTGAACCGGGGCTCGACACCTGGCATGGCGACTGAAAGCGTTGCGCCTACGTTCTCGCGTGCATCAGCTGACAACGGATCGCGGGTCGTGATGACGACTTCACGAGCATCAGCCAATGCAGCCTCCAGCGGAGCTGAAAGTTCGTCGACGTGGGTCAGCGCGTGCTCGACAATGCGCTGCTCAAGCGACTCGTCGGCGAGATCGGCCAGTGCTTTGCGCGTCAATGCAAGTAGCGCCTCTGCACCTTCGCGGTGGAATTCGGCGGCGTATCGTATCGCCTCTGCCGCGTTCCGCTTCTCTTGCTCCTCGCGCTCGCGCTGTAACTCGCTTCGAGTGTCGGCCAACAGTGCGTCGCGATCTGCTTCGGCGAGTGTTCGCGCGTCGGCTAGCAGGCGATCGCGACCGCCACGGAGTCGCTCGACGGCGGCCTCATGCTCGGCTTTCACCTGCTCGGCGGCCTCACCGATATGAATCGCCGCCGACATGCGCTCGGAAATCTCCTGCTCACGTGCATCGATGCCGTCGAGGATCGGCCGATAGAGGAAGCGTCTCAGCAACCCGACCAGGACAATGAAGTTGGCGAGTTGGGCGACGACCGTGATCCAGTCGATCGACATCGTTCAGTAGCCCGCGCTTGACAGGGCGGTAGGGCTCGCTGCCTCGAATACTGAAACTGCTGCGGTGCCTGTCTCGGCCTGTGTCATCGCCAGCGCGGCATCCCAATACGGGTTCGCGAAAAGCAGAATCATCGCGACGACAAAGCAGTAGATTGCTGTCGACTCGATCATGGCGAGGCTTACGAATAGCGTGCGCGAGAGCGCGGCGGCTGCATCAGGTTGCTGTGCAATGGCGCTCAATGCAGTGGCTGCGGCCCGACCTTCGCCAAGCGCGGGGCCGAGCGCACCGAAAGAGACAGTCAGCCCGGCGACGAAGATCGATATGGCGGCGATGATGGCAAGATCACTCATGGAGGCTCCTCGTTTTCCTCGGTCAGCGTGCTCGCTGACGCGATGTAGACGGTGGCTAGAACGGCAAAGATGTACGCCTGGATCACGCCTGTGAGCAATCCGAGCATGTCCATCAACACGGGGAAGAAGAACGGCGCGATGCCGAGCAGAATCGCCACGATCACGGTTCCGCTCATGACATTCCCGTAGAGGCGAATGGCAAGGGAGATGCCGCGTGAGAACTCGCCGATGACGTTGAAGGGGAGCATGATCACGGATGGTTCGACGAAGGTGTGCAAGTAACCGACGACCCCGCGTCGTCCGATGCCGAACAGTGGCACCGCAGCGAGCACGGCCAGCGCGAGCGCGACGGTGGTAGACAGTGACGCGGTTGGCGCCCGGAATCCCGGCACCACGGTCAGCAGGTTCGAGGTGACGATGAACAGGAACAGTGTTCCCGTGAAGTACAGGAGTGGTCGATCCGGACGGCGAGTGATCTCCTCGATCTGAGTCTGGATACCGAGCACGATGACCTCCAGCGTGGTGCGCCAACGGCCCGGGGCTAAGTCCGCACGGAGATTTCTGGTGATCAGGAAAGACACGCCGCTCAGCAACGCCATGACGATCCAGGTGAAGACGATCGTCGCGTTGAGCGGAATGCCGCCGACGGAAAATACAACCACGGCATCCGTAGTCAGCTCCATGGTGTCAGCTCCAATACGCCGCTGCACTCGTGCCCGTGACGCGGACCGCTGTGACCACGATGAAGCGCACCAGAACGAATGCGACGGCGAAGCCCGCGATCGCCGGGTTCCCTTGTGCCGCTACGGCGGTGCCGATCCCCAGCAGTAACACGATGCGGACCGCCGCGCTCGTCAGCAGTAGCGTCGTGGCGTGACGACGCCCGAGCGAGAGGCGAATGCCGAGGGCGAGCCCCCCGAAGAACAGCGCCCCACCGAGCATGCCGCCGGCGAAGCCTAGTCCAAGCATGCTCCAGTCGATGCCGGGCACTACCGCTCACCACCCTTGTCAATCCAGACCCAGGCGATCAACACGCCGACAGCCACCCCGCCGAGAATCAGCGCGATACTCCAGGAGAAATCGCGGGGTACGACACGATTCAGCCAACCACCCACGAAAGCACCTGTGACGGTGGGCACAGCGATCGACCAACCGATCACACCGAAGGCGCCGAGGCCGCTCAACGGGCTCGGTCCGGGATGTTCGCGCGCATCGGACTTGCGTGCAGCGTGGCACCCGATCTCGCGGCTCGTACGGTTGTCGTGCTCTTTCATGGGGGGCTCACGCGCAGGCTGGAGAAGCGGCGCACCATGTCGGCCTCGAGGCGGGAAAGGGCAGCGCGGGCGACACGTTCATCGTCGTCGAGTTCGACAAACGTATCCTGAACCAGCGAACGCAGGTTATCGAGATCGTCGCTGGCCACACCGCGTCGGACCACGATCCGTACTGTGTGACCTTGCTTGACCAACAGTCCTTCGTCGATACCGAATACTCTTTCGCAGCCATCAGGTAGTGTGATCAGTAGTACCGAAGGCAGCAGAGCGCTGACGAAATCGACGTGGTTGGGAAGAATGCCGAACGCGCCCTCCGGTGCGAATGCGCTGAGACGTGTGGCGTCTGCGTCAAAAAGCAGGGTCGCCGGTAGTCGCAGCGTCACCCGCATGTGGGCGACAAGACTCACGCTGCGCGCTCGAGGTCGGACAGGCCACCGATCATGTAATAAGCGCTCTCCGGAAGCGTGAAATTACTCTCCGAAAGAATCGATTCGCAGCCTGCGACTGTTTGCGCCAACGGAACCGACTTTCCACTTGCTCCGCCGGCGCTGGTGACGGTCGTGAAAGGCTGTGTCAGGAAGCGCTCGAGGCGTCTTGCGCGGGCGACGATCGCGCGATCGTGCGCAGACAGCTCTTCCAGTCCAAGCATCGCAATGATGTCGCGCAACTCCTCGTACTCGGCAAGCGTGCGACGTACCGCCCGGGCAACGTCGTGATGGCGTTGGCCGACGACTTCCGGCGTCAGCATCACCGAAGTTGAAGCGAGCGGGTCGAGTGCGGGATAGAGCCCTTCGCTCGCGCGCTTGCGGGACAGGACGACAGAGGCCGACAAGTGCGAGAAGATGCTAGCCGCTGCTGGATCGGTGAAGTCGTCGGCAGGGACATAGACTGCCTGTATGGACGTGATGGCCCCTTTGCGCGTCGAGGCGATGCGCTCCTCGAGTGCGGCGAGTTCGGTTGCAAGGGTCGGCTGGTAACCGACGCGTGAGGGCATGCGCCCGAGCGATCCCGATACTTCTGCGCCTGCCTGGACGAAGCGGAAGATGTTGTCGATCAGCAGCAATACATCCTGCTCGCGCTCGTCGCGGAACCATTCCGCGATCGTCAATGCAGAGTTGCCGATGAGAAAGCGCACGCCGGGAGACTCGTTCATCTGCCCGAACAGCATGACCATCTTCTCGCGCACGCCCGCTTCACGCATCTCGCGCCAGAGTTCCTCTGCTTCCCGCGAACGCTCGCCGATGCCACAGAACAGGCTGACGCCTCGGTGATGTTGCACTGTGTTGTGGATCAATTCGCTCAGCAGCACGGTCTTGCCTACGCCCGCGCCGCCGAACAGACCCGTCTTGCCGCCCCGTTCGATGGGCGACAGGAGATCGATCGCCTTGATACCGGTCTCGAGCACGTCGGCGCTCGGCACGCGATCGGCGAGGGGCGGCGGCGCGCGGTGAATCGATCGAAACTCGCAGTTCGCAGGCGGCGGTCGTTCGTCCATCGGCTCGCCAAAGACATCGAGCATCCTGCCGAGCACCGACTCGCCCACCGGCACCTTGATGGGCGCACCGCTCGCACGGACGGGCGTACCGAGTCCGAGACCGTGGACCGGATCGAGTGCAATGCACCGCACTGTGTTCTCCGCAGCGTGCGCGACGACCTCGAGTGCGACGTCACCGGCGAACAGCAGCTCCTCGACGCTCGGCATGGCTCCCGGGAAGGCGGCATCAACGACACCACCGCGAATGGCCACGACCGCGCCTTCGGAAGAGGCTGATCGGACACTGTTCATTGCACGCTCTGCAACACATTGTGTTCTGGTCAAGGGTGAAAACTCCAGTACCTGGACGGAATCGAGGCTCAGGTCAGGCATTTCTCGACGGACGACATGTGCTGAGACTGGGCGTCCTGACAGCTTCCAGTGTTGATCCAGATCAGTTCATCGTTTCCGGTCCGACGACGCTTTTCATGACGGCGAGGGCGGGCTAGTCGCGCTCGGTCAATTCATTCGCAAGGGGTCAAGATCCCGGTCGCTGGTTTTCTGACGTAACATCGATGCGTGAAAGAGCGTTGGTAGCAATGGGTGAGTGAGAGCAATGACCAGAGCGCTGCATGGCTGGTGTCGAGCGGCACCGTCGCCGAGGCACTTCGTGCAGGCGAACTCTTGCCGGGCGAAGATGGCCCGTTGCAGAGCTGGCCTGCGTACAGACGCGCACTCTTGCACCTGATTCTCGATGCTGGTGAACCGATGCTGTACGTTCGGGGACGCGCGCGTGCGACGTTGTACAACGATGCCGCTCTCGCACTCCTGGACAGTGTCACGGCGAAGCTCGGTGCGCCGCTTGCCGAGTATTGGCCGGAATGCGTCGACACCGTCGAAAGAACGCTTGACGGGACAACGCTCGCGTCAGCAGTGGAGATTCGCCCGACAACTCAGCAGTATCCGGCAGTAGACAAGCTGCAGGATTCCACAGTGAACGACATGCCGGGGGGCAACGTGTCCGGGTGTATCAGTACGATCGCGCGTGACGGAGAAGGTAACGTAGACGGTGTCATCTGCCGTATTTCCGGACCGCACTCAGCCTTTGCAGCGGGGCCGGAATCGGCCTCTGAAGCGACTGACGCCGTTGCGTACGATAAACCCATCCAGACGCAACGACGAGTGGAGCCGGCTGAAGTCAGACAACGCGAGCAGTTGATGGGTAGTGTTCGTGAAGTCGAGACAATGCTGGACGCGGCTGTCGGTGCCATCATCACGATCGATGCGACCGGGCTTGTTCGCTCGGTCAACGCCGCTGCTGTCGCGATGTTTGGCCACGCGCGCGAGGGGATGCTCGGACGCAACGTCGACATGCTGATGCCGGAAGAACACCGACGGCACCACGACAGTTATCTGCAAAGGTACATGACTACGGGGGAGGCGCGGATCATCGGCATTGGGCGCGAGCTTGAAGGACAACGCAAGGATGGCTCTACCTTCCCGATATATCTGTCGGTCGGTGAGTTTATCGCCGGTGGTCACCGCTTCTTCATTGGAATAATCCACGATCTGACGGAGCGACGTCGCGCCGAGAAGGCTCTTCGACAGGCGCAGAAGCTGGAGTCGATCGGTCAGCTTTCGGGCGGCATAGCGCACGACTTCAACAATCTGCTGACCGTCGTCGACGGCAACCTCGAGCTGCTCGAACAGCATCTTGCGTGCGCGGCGAAGACAGAGCGCGAACTCGTTGCGGAGGCGCGCGACGCAGCCCATCGAGGCGCGGCCTTGACTGCGCGATTGCTCGCTTTCGCTCGTCGCGAGCCGCTTGATTCGGAAGTGATCGCACCTGCGAAGCTTATTGCTGATCTCATGCATCTGCTGCATCGCACGCTCGGTGACACGATCATCGTGCAGACGACGATTGATTCGGACGCATGGCTCGTGCAAGTGGATAGAGCTCAGTTCGAGAGTGCGATCGTGAACCTCTCGATCAATGCGCGCGACGCGATGCCTTGCGGTGGCACGCTCGCGATCGAGGTCGCCAATCTTTGTGCCAATGACACGCGCCTTGCCCCTGTGCCCGCGCTTGCGTCGGGCGACTACGTCCGATTGTCCGTCAGCGACGAGGGCTGCGGCATGACGCCCGATGTCATGGCGAGGGCCTTCGAGCCGTTCTACACAACGAAGGAGGTCGGTAAGGGTACCGGGCTAGGTCTGTCAACCGTATTCGGGTTCGCGCATCGTTCAGGCGGGCACCTGAGTGTCGCAAGCGAGCCTGGCGTCGGCACGATGTTCGATGTGTACCTGCCGCGATGCGAGCAGAGCTTGGCAGGCGGGTTTCTGAAAACAGAAAACACGGAGCCTGCGTCGGGGGCCGTTGATGCATCCAGAACCGCGACGATACTCGTGGTCGAGGACGATCCGCAGGTAAGACGACTGACTGCGGGACGACTGCTGCTGCTCGGTCATAGTGTCGTCGAGGCTGCCGACGGTCCGCGTGCGCTCGAGTTGCTCGAACAGCATCCCGATATTCGCCTTGTACTCTCTGACGTGGTCATGCCTGGCGGCATGAGCGGCCACGATGTGGCCCGAGCAGTGCGCCGTCGATGGCCGGAAGTTTCATTGCTGCTGACATCCGCATTCGCGGCAGCGGCGCGCGAAGCAGACACCGTACTCGATCCTCCGGTGCCGATGCTCACCAAGCCGTACGAGCAGGCTGCGCTCGCGCGAGCTGTCGCTGCGGCGCTGGCTTGAACGCCGAATCAGATCATTCCTCTGGTGCTGGTAGTCGTACCGCTTGCGGCGCGTCGTTTGCGCGCACTACGATCAGTTCCGCCATGGCAAGTGTCATGGCGCCGAGACCGAGCAACAGCACAGCGAGGTTCACGAGCCAGCCGACGACGGGGATGAAGTTGAGCGCTCCGATCACGACGAGCGCGATGCCGAGCGTCACGAGTTTCGCCACCATGCCGTCGGCCTCGCCGTCGAAGGCATGCCATACGCGCGTCGCGACGACGTGAATCCCGAGCCCATAGCCGAGCGTCCACAGAACGACCAGAGCAAGAAGCACGAACGGGATCAACGGCAATCCGACGAGCGTCATCGCGGCGACCGGCAGTGCACCGACGAGGGTGGCGAGTCCGAGTGCACCTGCGAGGAGTGCGAGCCCCGGATGGGCGAGAGCACGGTCGCGGAGGTGTTCGATGGCGCGTGGCGCGAACGCGAAGAGGATGGCGGCGAGTACGAGCAGAAAGCCGAGTGTGACGATCAAGGCGGTGATTCCGGTCACCAGAGACGGCCACAGTTCCGGAATCGATTCATCAATTGTGTCCCTTATTTCCTCGAACGCTTCGCCGTCGAAGGGGAGCCGCCGAATGCGCTCGGCTGGAACGACATCGGCCGGTATATCCGGTTCCTCTGATGACGCCCATTCGAGTCGCCCGCCGATACGAGCGTTCTCGCCGAAGACGATCTCGCCAGCGCTGACACGCACATCGCCGGTGACTGGCGCGTCGATAGTGACCGTGCCGCCGGCGACAACCAGGGCTCCGGAGAGTGGGGCCTCGACGCTGATCGTGCCGCCGGCCAGACGCGTATTGCCTGATACCCGGCCGCCTAGCTCGATACGTACGGTGAATCCACTCGCGGTCAGATCCTCACCGACGGCGCCACCAATAGTGACGCTGCCACCAGCGGCGTAGACGTCGCCCGCCACGTCGGCCCGTGTCGCGACAGAGAAGCCGGCGAGATGGGCGTCACCGGCGACACGGGCATCGAGCACGACATCGCTGCCGCCAAGAAAGACGTCCCGGGCGACTTCGCTCGCAAGGCGCGGGCTCGAGCCACTGACGAAGGTATCACCACCGATTCCGACCGCATCGGCGACAACTGGCAGTGGGGTGCTGACGGCGGCGATGGCTGCGCCGAGCAGCAGCGAGAATGCCACAGCAGATCGAATCGAACGACAAGCGACCCATTTAGGGGAGTGTTGAAACACGGCGGACTCCGCATTCTCGAAGAGAGGGAGTCGAATGATGCTCCTGGGCCAGCAGAGTGCCATTGATGTCGCGCAAGCCGTTGACGTTGATATCGATCAACGTGGCAGAGCCATGGTGGTTGACAATTCGCTCGGGTAGCAATGACGCGACGGCGACACTTGCGAGTGCCGTTGTCTGGTTCACGTTCGACGCGAGTCCGACGCGTTCGGCTCTGAGTCCGGTGCCGTCTGCGCAAGCGGCTAATATAGAGGAGCAAGACCATGATGAATCGAGTCCAGCGGGCGTTGTCCATCATCTCTGTCTCTGCGCTGCTGTGCCACGGCGGGACGGCGAATGCCGACGGCTCATCCGCGGCGACCGGATCAAGACCGCCGGACGCCATGCAGGTATTCGTGCGGTCTATCAGCGCCGACTTCGATACGGTCCGCTTCGGCGTCGAGAGCGCGATCGAAAATCGTGGCTACGTCATCGACTACCACGCTCGCATCGGAGAGATGCTCGAGCGAACGGCAACTGACGTCGGCGCGGGTGGGACGCCCTACACGGCAGCGGAAACCTGGCAGTTCTGCTCGGCGCTCCTCTCGCGGCAGATGGTCGAAGCCGATCCGGCGAACATCGCCTATTGCCCTTTCGTCGTCTTTGCCTACGAGACGCGGAACGCCCCGGGAACGGTCGTCGTCGGATTTCGTCCCGGCGCAGGCAACCACAGTGGTGAGACTGGCGAGGCGCTCGCCGCGATCGATCGTGAACTCAAGACTATCGTGGCCGAAGCGACCGAGTGAACAGAGCAGTACGGTGAGTAACAATGTCAAGTGGTGCTTCGCACGAGCAAACAGACTCTGGAGATGAACTGGGCTCTGATGACCGTCGCGCTGGTGGCGGCATTGCTCTTGATACTACAACTTTGGTCGCGTTCCGACGTACATGCCGTCGACACCGCCTGGCGTGATCTGATCCGCAAGGCGCCAATTGCTCCTACTGCGTTCGATCCGGCGATGATCGCTGATTTACCCGAGCCGGCGCGGCGCTTCTTCACGGGAACCATTCGACCCGGCACACCGCTCTTGAAGGTTGCAGAAGTGACGATGCACGGCGAGCTCAGCCTCGGCACGAAGTCGAAGCATACGTACTGGCCGATGCGAGCCTGCCAGATTCTTGCGGCCCCCGAGGGGTTCATCTGGGAGGTCGCTACGGGCCGCACGCCGTTTGGTCTCGCGGGTTCAGATGGCGCGCTTGACGGGAGTTCCTGGACACGCTTCTGGATGGCAGGTGTGCTGCCGGTCGCGCGCGTCGGTGGCAATCGCGATCATCTGCGATCCTCGTTCGGGCGGTACATTGCAGACGCGAGTTTCTGGACTCCGGCGGCGCTGATGCCCTCCGATACCGTCCTGTGGGAGGCACTCGACGTCGATGTTGCCCGCGTGACGGTCAGCCACGGTGACTTTGTCCAGGCTGTTGATCTGACGCTTGACTCTCGGGGGCACCCGGTGCAGGTCGTGTTCGAGCGCTGGTCAGACGCGAACGCTGACAAAGTCCATCGACTGCAGCAGTTCGGCGGCGAGCTTACCGACTTTCGAGAGTTCGACGGCTTCACCGTGCCGACACGGGTCGTAGCAGGCAACCATTTTGGCACCGACGAGTATTTCCCGTTCTTCAAGGCGACTGTCGACAACGTGCGCTTCATCCTCTCGCCCGACGACAGCCGCGGCTGCCATCGGCCGTGAGATGGTCTTGTGGAATACGCGCCGAAGCGGAGCCGTTCTTGACGAAGGTCAACACGGACCGTGGTGCCCACATGCACGCTGTAAGTCATCGGTTATCGAGAGCGCTCGATGAACTGGAAGCGCCTGTATGCTGGTATCGGTCACTCCTGCAAGCAAGTGCGGCTCGCTATCGCCCGTCGAGCTGAACAATGGGCGTCGGTGTGCATAGCACCTTGCTTTCTTGCGATTGTTACTGCGATTTCACTGTCGCTCGCCGTGCCTGGCGAGTCGGCGTCAAAGAGCAGGTTCGACGCGAGCCGGCTGCAAGACTTGCTAGACTGGATCGAAGCAACCCTGGACCGTGACGTCGACGGTTTGCGGCAGTCGCCACCGAGCATCGTCTTTGCCGAGCCAGGCGAGGAACTCGACCTCGGCGACCAGTCGCTGATGATCGCCCCGGAGATGGGGGGAGTCTGGGATACCGAGACGCGTCAGATCATTCTGGTGCAACCCTGGAACGCGACCGATCCGGTCGATCTCTCGATTCTACTGCATGAACTTGTGCACGCGTTGCAGGCTGACGAGGGCGTCAGCGTCTGCAATCCCGAGGCTGAAGTAGAGGCCTATGGTCTGCAATCGTCATGGCTGGCCGAGCATGACATTGTCATGCTCGTGGACTGGAGCGAGGTTTGGGAGCATGCGCCTTGCGGGGTCGAGTCCGCTCCATGAGCCCAGCGTTTCTGACCCGGTAACGGGTGCCCGCGCGGCGCCCCATTACGAAGGCGAATTCGCCATGGCAATGGCAATGGCAAAGGCAATGGAACCGGTGGCGACGCTCAAGACAGAATTCCTCGATGGCACGGGTGTCTTCATGCAGATTCAACAAGGACAATTGGACATGGCAGGTACTTCGCAGCTGAACGCCCAAGGGAGAATGCCGTACTTGCCAGGATCAACATTGACACACATGCACGTGCACGCCGACCTGATACCCGGCTCCCCGATCTCGGGTGAACCGTTGTGGTTCACGATCGACGGTCGTTTTCTGGCCTGCAACGACGTGCTGCGCATCAACTGAGCAAGTAGTAGTCCCTTCCAGGTTCATCTGTGCGTCGAGTTTCCTCAGGGAATTGATCTTGATCAACTCGACCGTGGGCCGCCAGTGCAGCATCGAATTCAGAGACAGGGGGAGATGCATGGAGCTCGACGGCAGTGATCGTGTCATCGATCAAGCAGGGATCGAAGTGCTGAATGCGCTTTTGTAAGCGGCCACTGAGGACGTAAAGGATGGGAGCAAGGGTTTGACATCCGCATGAGCTTCGAGTGCAACGATACTGTCGTGCTGGGTCTCGGCAATCGGTTTGCCGGGGATGATGCGGTCGGGCCGCTCGTCGTCGAGCGCGTCGCTGCGCGGCTGCCCGGGATCAAGTTAATCGAGGGAGCAGGGGACGCGCTCGCGATCCTGGCTGCCTTGGAGGGGTTTGCGCACGCCATCATCGTCGATGCGGCGATCAGCGGAAACGCCCCGGGAACCTTGCACCGACTGGAGAACGATGAGTTGCTACGACCGAATGCGCTTGCACGCTGCTCGAGTCATGGTGGCGGCCTCAGCGAGGCGCTCGCTCTTGCCGCTGCGCTCGGGCGACGACTTCCGGCGCTCGTCGTCCATGCCGTCGAGATTGAATCGCTCGCGCCCGGCGCCGCACCGTCACGGGCCGTCGAACTCGCGATCGACGCTCTTGTGATACGTATTGTCGATGAAATCGAAAGCGTCAAATACAACTCGCGCCCCTTTGTTGCGTGATTCGCGAGTCGCGCGAATGACGCATGTGGCGTGCTCGACAGTGAAAACCAGAGCAACCTCAAATACAACGTCGTGTATGTCGCATTGCGTCGAGCATGTCGCGACGACGCTCTTCGAATCAGCCAGGAGGAAAACGCCAAATGCACGAGGCTTCTGTCATGAATGCGCTGATGCGCCGCATCGAAGCGGTCGCGCGTGCCGAGAAAGCAAAGCGTGTAACCGGTGTGGCAGTGCGTCTTGGCGCGCTAAGCCACATGTCACCCGTTCACTTTCGTGAGCACTTCGACGTATCCTCGGCGGGGACGCTGAGCGCTGGTGCGGCATTGGAAATTGAAGTATCCGAGAACGCTGCGGATCCGGACGCGGAGGAGATTCGTCTGATCAGCGTGGAAGTCGAGTGAGCGACCCGATGATCGCGCGAGCACGCCGGGTCTATGACGTGTGCGGCATCGTGCAGGGTGTCGGCTTCCGACCGCATGTCGCGCGTCTCGCGCGTGCACACGCCCTTGGCGGCTGGGTCGCGAACGTCGCCAGTGGCGTGCATGTCGAGACCGAGGGCTCGGAAGCGCACCTTGCGGAATTCGCCCGTGCACTCACGCGTGATGTACCGCCTCGTGCGCGGGTCGATCGAGTCGACGTTCGCGACTGTCCGCCCATCGGTGAGCAAGCTTTCCGCATTCGTGTCCACTCATCGCCAGCGGACAAGGTGCGGGCCCGCGATGACGTGACATTGGTGCCTATCGCCGCTGATGGGGCGATGTGTGCGGCCTGTCTTGAAGAAGTACTGGATCCCGGCAACCGTCGGTACCGCTATCCCTTCACCAGCTGCACCGACTGCGGGCCCCGATATTCGATTCTCGAGACACTGCCATACGAACGCGCGAACACCAGCATGCGTCACTTCTTGCCCTGTCGTGCGTGTCGTGCGGAAATGGAATCACCCGATGACCGCCGCTTTCATGCACAGGCGAACGCCTGTACGATTTGCGGGCCGAGGCTCGCGCTCCTCGATGGTGCCGGGCAGGTTGTCGAGCAAGGAAACATCGCATTGTGCTCCGCTGCAGCCGCGCTGCGCGATGGCAGGATCCTTGCCCTCAAGGGCCTCGGTGGATACCAGCTTCTTGTCGACGCGTCCCGGTCGCGAGTCGTTCGCGAGTTGCGCCGGCGCAAGGCTCGTCCCCACAAGCCCTTCGCCGTTCTTCTGCCCGACCTCAAGGCGGTACGCTGCCACTGCACGCTCGATAAAATCGCAGCCCAGGCACTGACGAGTACCGCTGCACCCATCGTATTGTTACACCGGCATTGCGACCCATCAGCCGCCGGACCTCAAGTCGACTCTACCTCGTTCGGTGATCGCCGGGTTTCGCGTGCTGTCGCCCCTGGCTCCTCGCTGCTTGGCGTCATGCTGCCGTGCACGCCATTGCACTATCTGCTTGCGCGAGAGGCAGGCCTGCCGCTGGTCGCGACCAGTGGCAACCGTACCGGCGAGCCAATGGCCATCGATGAAAAAGAGGCGCTCGTGCGCCTCGACGGCATTGCTGATGTCTACCTCTCGCACGACCGTCCCATCGTCCGAGCGCTGGACGACTCGCTCGAGCGAATCGTGGCGGGTCGGGTGTTGCCGCTCAGGCGAGCTCGGGGATACGCTCCCGTGTCGATTCCACTGCCCCATGCTGCACCTCCTGTGCTTGCTCTCGGTGGACACCTGAAGACCACCCTTGCGCTGGCCGCTGGCTGTGAGGTACTCGTCGGAGAGCACCTCGGAGATCTTGATTCGCCGCTCGCCCGACGCGGCTGGGAGCGAGCGGCAAGACACTGGCCCGCTCTCCTCGGCGTCAGCCCTCGCCTCACCGCGCACGACACACATCCTGACTATCACTCTGTCCAGTTCGCCTCGCGATACACCGCTTACGGAACGTCGCGTGGGGCTGGTGATGGCGATCGATCCGAGCTTGCGTCGTGTGTCGCCGTTCCCCATCACGTTGCCCATGCGCTGGCTTGCCTTGCCGACGGCGGACAAGTCGGCGATGCTCTGGCCATCGTCTGGGACGGCTCGGGTCATGGCGGTGACGGCACGATTCGAGGTGGTGAATTCCTGCAGCTCAACTCGGGCCGTGTGCATCGGATTGCGCATCTCGCCCACTTCAGGCTTCCCGGTGGAGAGCGCGCCGTTGCCGAACCACGTCGCGCTGCACTCGGTGCGCTGCTTGCGCTTGTTGACGAAGACCGTTTCGTCGCGCTTGCCGAGTCGGGCGGAAATCGATCAGGTGGCGAATTCACGAATCAGGCGGCCGAACGTGCTGCGCATATGTTGCTCAGCACGTTCTCGCCGTCGGAGCGGCGTGATCTCGTGCGCATGGCTACGCGAGGCGTCAACGCGCCGATTACCTCCAGCGCCGGGAGACTTTTCGATGTGGTCGCGGCCCTGCTCGGAGTCGTTCGTCGCTCGACGTTCGAGGGACAAGCGGCAGCAATGCTCGAGTATCTAGCTGATCGCGACGATTCATCTTCGTGCGACACCCACTCGGTTGGATGTCGAGTGACCCCGAGGACTGTTCTGCCCGTACCGCGTCTTGTTCATCGAGCTGCCGGATCGGTACGAAACACTGCAGAGTCGCGACTGATCATCGATTGGCGACCGACACTCAGCGCCCTGTTAAACGAGCGTGAGCGTGGTGCCTCACGCGCGTCACTCGCACGTGGCTTTCATGACGCGATGGCTGACGTCTGCGTCGACGTCGCGTGTTACGTCGGCGAACGACGTGTGGCGCTCAGCGGCGGCTGCTTCCAGAATGCTCGCCTGCTAGCCGGTATCAGCGGGCGGCTTGCCGACAAGGGCTTTGAACCGGTGTGGCATCGCAGCGTCCCACCGAACGACGGCGGTCTTGCGCTTGGCCAGGCGATTGCCGCCATCCATGGGATCAAAGTGACCGCGAGTTCCCGTGGCCGTGACACCTGACCGACCTTCGCCGGATCGTCCTTGTATATCTTTCGCCTAAAGTTCAAAACGGGACGCATGACCGATTCCAAGGCGATAATCCAGCAATGAAATGGTCTGAAGATCAATCCTGATCAACGCTGTCTCCTCGGACTCGAGACCTCGATATACGGCGACTTCAGGGAAACGCTCGAACAAGAGACTTGAGGCGCGACGGTATTCGGCAGCATCGCTGACAGCGCGGGCCAGACCGCCAGCGGACAACCCGAGGATATCTTTCCAGAACCGGTACGGGCGATTCACGGTTAGCGAAACTCTCGGATCTCGAGAGATATTAACTGCCTTCTGACTGTCATGAGCAGTGCCGAAATACACTGTCAGCCCTTCGTTGACGTAGCTGACGGTCGTTGCCTGGGGATGTCCGTCCTCACGCAAAGTCGCGAGTGTCATGTTGTCGACGACATCTAGAAGTTCGAGGATACGCTGCTTATTCGTATCGTCCATGGGCTACTCTGATTGACATGTAAGGGGCAATGCATGCTTTACCGGTTTGGCGTCTCCACGATTGATCTCTGTCAAGTAGCGCCCTCGAACAGATGGACGTGTCGAGTCCCAACGGGATCGAGAGAAAGCTTACGTCCTCATGCGAATGATGAGGGTGCAGACGAGATCTCCATCGGAGGGTAAATTGACCCCGATCAAGACATGCCTGTCTCGCCACCGTCATGGTTCGTGAGTGACGCATCAATCTTGAACAAGCAAGGACCTACCGATGACAGTGGCAAGAACAATCAATGCACGATGCTTTCGGGCCGAGGATCTGTTCAGGGAGCATGCACAGTTTCGATTGATGAGCTGTGCTTGCGGCGAGCCTGAGAACCTCGTGATCGAGTTGCACCGGCATGCCTGCAGACTGCGCTGGTTGACCGCGTGACCCGGTGCTGACTCGTGGGCCTCGCGCGCTCGTGGTTTCCGTGGCGTTTCATTATCGGGCGACTCGCCCGTGCTCACGGGTTTCTCGATCCTCTGACACTCTACGCGAGGCTGCAGCGCTTTGCTAAGCCTGCAGAAGTCGCTGAACCTGTCGAGCTCCTGCGTGCAGGGGCTGTATTTCATGCTCGCGGTCTGATAAACAGCCGTGCGATTCAGCACAATCTGGACTGGGTGTGGCCTTACTGGGTCACCCGTCAATTCGACCCCGCCGATGTTTCGTTCCTGCCGCGCGCATTTTCGTTGACGCACGTCAATCTGACACACCGTAACTGGACTGCGGTCGGATTGCCCGGGCGGGACGCCTTGCCAATCGTCGATCCACGCGGGCTCGTTACGCCCTTTTGGGACGGCTGGTCGATCGATGTCTGGTTAGTCGATGATGATGGAAATGAGCTGTTGCCTTCCCGCGCCAGTGCAGCTCGTCAGCGCCAGCGGCACGAGCGCACTGATATCGTCGTCGAGACGGTGACCGAGGACCAAATCGCGGGCCTGGCGCTACTCACCGAGGCACAGATGGTTGCAACGGATACCGTTGATGTCTGCCGAATGCTGGCTACAGGGACATCGACAAGGCCGGGTTGGCTGGTGTTTGCGCTGCGCCCGGCGAATCCCGAAGGGGTGAGTTTCATCGATCATGTCAGTCTCGACGAGAATCGCCTTGGCTGGCTTGTCAACGAACATGATCGGGTTCGATTTGGTGAGCCGGTCGAGCGGCATCACGCATCGCGCTATCACGATGCCGACGTTCATCTGCGACTCGGCAGTCAGATCGAGGACACCAACTGTCGCTGTCAAGTCGGTCTGGTCACCGCTGCCGCGATGTTCCGGCTTGCTGCTGGCGAGTCTCGACAAGTGCACGTCGATGTGCCGATATCATCGAAGCCGTCCATGTCATCGCGACCACGCGCGGGTTACCAGCCGCGCGTCCGGAACGTTGCGCGCGACTGGCCCACTGCTCTCGCCGGAGCCGCCACGCTACGCGTTCCGGACGAGCACGCGATGCACCTGTTCGAGGCTGCGAAGAGAACCCTGATCTTGTGTACACCGGATGACATCTGGGCCGGACCCTACACATACAAGCGATTCTGGTACCGCGATGCCGTATTCATCGGTCACGCGCTGTTGCTCGCGGGACTGGTCGATCGCGTCGACGCGATGCTCGAGCGCTTTCCGGAGCAGCAGTCACATTCCGGATACTTCCACTCTCAGGAAGGCGAATGGGACGCCAATGGTGAAGTGCTGTGGTTGGCTGAACGAGTGTCGCGCTTCACTCAACGAGCCCCCGATCCGGCACTCTGGCCGAGCCTGCAGGCCGGGGCAGACTGGATCGTAACCAAGCGACTTCCCGATCACGGCGGTCAGGCACATCAAGGTCTCTTGCCTGCGGGCTTCAGTGCCGAGCACCTGGGACCGAACGATCACTACTACTGGGACAACGCCTGGAGCATGGCGGGACTCGATGCCGCCGCCCGTCTCGCCGACGCTCACGCTGAACCGGCGATGGGCGTTCGCTGGCGGAAGGAGTCGAAGGCGTATCGAGTCGCCGTAGAGGCGAGCCTTGAGCGACGAATTACGCACGGTGCCAACATCGCGATTCCGGCCGCACCCGCTCGGCGTCTTGATTCAGGGGCAATCGGTTCGGTCGCCTTTTCCTATCCGCTCGGGCTGTTGGTACCGGGTGACGCGCGCATCAGCGGCACACTCGATTACCTGCTTGACCACTGTTTTCACGACGGGGGTTTTTTTCAGGACATGATTCATTCCGGCGTGAACGCCTACCTGACGCTGCACGTTGCGCAAGCGCTGCTACGCGCAGGTGATGCGCGTTACGCCGCGCTCGTTCGGCGTGTAGCCAAACTCGCCTCGCCGACCGGACATTGGCCAGAGGCAGTACATCCGAATACCGGCGGCGGCTGCATGGGCGATGGCCATCACGCCTGGGCCGCTGCGGAATGGGTAGCGATGATGCGCAACGGGTTTGTGCGCGAGGAAGGGGAAGCCTTGCACCTCGTCAGCGGTTTGTTGCCTGAATGGCTCCAGAATGTGCAAGGTGAAGCGCTTTCGTTCGGTCCGACACCGACCCCGTTCGGTTCGCTAACGGTCGAGATCGAGCCTCTCGACGAGAGGGGAACGCGTTGCCGTACCAGCTGGAACGGCGACTGGCACGGGCCCGCTCCGGCTCTCGTGGTGGCACCGTGCGGCCACGTTCCTGTGCAGGTCGAGCCCGCATCGGTTGGCCGTGAGGGTCATGTCGAAACCCGAGAAGGGTCAGTCAGTTCTTTTCGGTGACATCGTCGCTCTCCAGGTGCGCGTTTATTTACTCTTCGGCTTCGAGCCAGTCAAGTTCATCGCTGCGGAGTCCACAGCCACGCTTCTCCGCCTTGAAATAGGCGGCTTCGGCAATCATTTCATCACGATTACCTTGGTCACTCACGTCCCGGCAACGCGTCTTTGTGGAGTTCCCGACACTATGCGCTGATACGGTGTCGGCGTATTCCTCCTGGCTCTCCGCAGGTGTCGGGCTGGACGCTGGCGAAGTTGATCGGGGTGCAGTCTGGTCTTTCGTGATCGTATCAGTCGGTTTCGGTATCGAATCGTTGCTTGACCGCAGTACCGTCGCTCACTCGGTCACTCGGATAGAGGATTACCTGCTCGTCGACAACCAGTCCGTCAAGAATCTGCGCGTGGCTTTTACTCATGCGTCCAATTGCGACGCTTTGCAGGTGGGCCGTTTCGTCATCGACGACGAAGACTGCCCAGTCACCACTGTCGCGAAACACCGCTCCAACCGGAATCTGCAAGGCCTCTTTTGTTGCCCAGACGACCATCTCGGCATACACGCGGTAGCCGTGACCGAGCGTGACGGGCGCCGAATCGAGATCGATAACCACGTCGACTCGCCGCTCCTCGATGCCAAGTGCCGACACGCGTGCGACTGCTGTCGGTTCGAGGCGAGCAACCGTGCCCTGGAGCGACGCGTCTCCACCCCAGTCATCGATCGTGACTGTCGCGCCGGGCACCAGCCGAACGGCATCGGCGGACAGAACATCCACGACCACTTCGATATCGGCGGGGTCGCCGATCTCGGCAATCGGCGCCCCGAGTGCGACCGGCGCTTCGCTGCGTGCTGCGATCGACAGCACGACACCGTCGACGGGTGATCTGATCGCAATGCAACAGTTTGCGGCACGTCCCGCCGTCCCCGTATCGCCCGGTTGTTCGAGCCTGGCCTCGGCGCTCGCAAGCTCGGCGCGTCGCAAGCGTATACCGGCTTCGGTGCGCTTATGCCCGGCCTCGGCAACGCGGAGCTCACTGGTTGCGCGCTCGAGTTCACTTTCCGAGATCGTGTCGGACATCGCCAGGCGAGCGGCTCGAGCGTGTTCGGCCTGTGCAAGATCACGTTGGGCAGCAGCTTGTTCTCGCTCGACCTCGGCGACGGCAACAGCAGTACGCGCGGCCTCCGCTACTGCCGCGAGCTCGGCTGCGATGCGAGTGTCGAGAAAAGGTGGATCGAGCGGATGGATCGCGGCGACGATCGTTTCGTTGGCGATCACCCGATCACCGGCTTCAAGCACGGTTCGATCGAGATGGCCTGCGATAGGTGCCGACAGCGCATAAACGTCGCGAACGCGAGCGATTCCTTCTTCCTCGATCGTTACCGCCATCGGCGCGAGCGCGACGCTCGCGATATCGACTGGTACCGGTTCCTCGCGAAAGGCGATCCACAGAGTAGCGAGCAGAGCGGCAGCCACGGCGATGGCGGCAAGATGGCGATAGGCGATGGGCGGTCGTTCTCGCGAGCTTGCGGCCTTCGCGGACGGTGAATTCACGGTTGTATTAGCATTAGCCGGTTTCGGCTCGGGTCTGTTCAAGGGTGTCACTCCCGTGTCTTTAGAACGCGGACTAGATCGAGGTGGTCGATGCGGCGGCGCACCAGTGCTAACGAAACAGCAGCTGCGAAGCCGACCACCAGCGTGGCCATCGCGTAGGTCGACAGGTCGATCACGAACGGCAGGCGGTAGAGGTCGGAACTGAAGCCTGCGGTCACCAGTCTTGCGAGCAGATGGCCAAGTAGCCAGCCGAGTGGTTGTGCGATCACGACGACAACGCCGAGCTCGAGAATCAGCACTCGAGATACTTCGCTGCGGGTGAACCCGAAGATACGGAGACCGGCGAGCTCCCGTGCACGCTCGGAGAGCTGAATGCGTGCCGCGTTATAGACGACACCAAAGGAAATGATGATGGCCAGGGCGACATAGACGGCCATCGTGTAGAGGATGTTGGTCTCGATTGTCTCGCGGAAACTGACAAGCGTCATCCGAAGCAGAGCGACAGATGGAATGTCGGGCGTCTCCTTGACGCGGCCGTAGATCACAGGCAAGGCTGTCTCGTCGAGATCGAGATGAACGCCCGAAACTCGTGGCCCACCGTGGAGCAGCGCATCGAGAAGATCGAGGCGTGTGTAGACGGGGAGTCCGGTGTAATCACGGACGATCGCCGTAACCGGCAGCTGCCTGCGTCGTCTGTTTTCGGTCAGCAGAACCACATCGAGGGTAGTGCCGATACGCGCGTCGAGTATCGTCGCGACCTCCTCCGAGATGGCGAGACCAGCAGGCGGCAGGGTCAGTGGACGGAAGTCCTGATCAAGCGGGCGGACGAGTGTCGTGTCGGGGGGCAGGCCGATGAGCGTGAGCCGTCGCGAGCGGGTGCCATGGTGGAGCTCGACCGCTGTTGCACGAAAGGGCTCAGCGCGAACAACGCCTGGCCAGTCATCGATGTCGCCGGCAGCGGAGGTCGCCAGATCACGCGCAAATGCCAACGTTGCGTCCTGTCGATTGGCCTGTGCGAATAGCGTATCGATCATGACGTCGATCGAGTCGTAGGTGAACAAGGCCACCACCAGAAGCGCCACGGCGAAACCGGTACCGAGAGTCGTCAGCGCGCTACGCAGAGGCCAGCGCACGAGATGACGCAGGGCCATCAGTTCGAGCCGCGAAAGGCGTGGATCGATTTTCCGCCGCTGCATACCGATTGCGCGGTAGCGCGGTGGTGTCGGTGGTTGCATGGCCGCTGCAGGAGCGAGCTTGACACTTCGCCAGATCGCACTCGCCGAGCCTGCAAGTGCAGCTCCCACGGTCACCGCGAAGGCGATCAGATAGAGCGTGAGATCGTAGTCGAACAAGAGGTAGGGGAAGGCGTAGAACTCGACGAACAGGCGCGTCAGCGCCTGACCTGCCCAGGTACCGAGGAGTACACCGACGAGTGCTCCGGCAATTCCGATCAGCGAGACAAGCTTGGCATAGTGCAGACCGATGGTGACGTTGCCATAACCGATAGCCTTCAACAATCCGATCTGCTCACGATCCAGTGCGATCAGCCGCGACAGGATCATGTTCACCAGAAAGGCCGAGACAAACAAGAATACCGGCGGGATGACCGAGGCGAGGGCGGCGAGCTGGGTCAGTTCGCCATCGACGAAAGCGGCGGAGAGCTGTTCCTTGCGCACATAGGCACCAGTGCTGCCGTATGGGGCGATGATGTCGTCGAGTGATTTGATGATCGCGCGTTCGTCCGCACCGCGCCGCGTTGTCAAGCTCACGTCGTTGAACGCTCCCTGCATGTCCAGCATGGCGCCGAGAATCGGACGTGGCATGAACAGCACACCGAAGCGCTCCGGGTTCGGCATCATGTCGCCAGGACCGATGGCATAGACAAATTCGGGCGACAGCACCACACCGGTAATCAGCAGATTGCGTCGCTGGCCGTCGACAGTGACCGTCAGGTGATCGCCGGGAAGAAAATCGTGCGCGCGTGCGAACCGTTCGTTGATCGCGACTTCATTGGCGTGGCCAGCGTCGGGTAGTCTTCCCTCACGTACATACAGCTGGTTGACGCTCGGTTGGCCGCGTGCCGGGAGCGAGATCAACAACGCGGTGGCAGGTTCCATCATGCCGACGATATCGAGCAGTGCGGCCGACCTGACTCGCAGCTCAAACGCACTGACGCCATCGATGGCTGCGATACGAGGGGCGAGGTGCAACGGTGCGCGCGTCAGTGAGGCGAAGACATCACCGAAGCGATGGCGTTCGTAGTAGGCATCGGCAGTGCGTTCGAGTGAGCGTGAGGCGCCACCGCCGATGATCAGGACAGCTGCTCCGGCGGCCATCACGAGCATCAACGCGATCGCCTGCAATCCAAGTCGGCGGAGTTCGCGAAAGAGCTTTCGATCAAGCACGCGCATGATGGCCTACCAGTCGAGTTCGCGTGGTGTGACACGCTGCTCGTTTTCGACAACCGATTCCACGCGACCGTCGCGAAAGCGGAACACGCGGTGGGCGATGCGTGCGACGTCCGCATTGTGGGTAATGATTGCCGTGGTCGTGCCTAGCGTCTCGTTGACGGTTGCAAGCGCTTCGAGCACGACAATACCGGTTGCCGAATCCAGTGCTCCGGTCGGCTCGTCGCAGAGCAACACCTCTGGTCGCTTGGCGATCGCTCGGGCGATCGCGACACGTTGCTGTTCGCCCCCGGAAAGCTCGGCAGGGAAGTGTGCTAGCCGCGAGGCCAGGCCGACTCTCTCAAGCGCTTCCTCTGCAGCCATTGGATGAGGCGCTATTTCAGTGACAAGAGCGACGTTTTCCAGGGCACTCAGACTCGGAATCAGATTGTAGAACTGGAAAACGAACCCGACATGCTCGCGCCGGTAACGTGTCAGCTCGCTTTCGGTCGCCTGCTCGAGTGCCAGACTGCCGAAATTGACGTGACCACTGGTCGGTCGATCGATGCCGCCGATGATGTTCAACAGCGTCGACTTGCCGCTCCCCGACGGTCCGAGAAGAACGACGAGCTCGCTTCGGGAAAGTACAAGGGAGACACCATCGAGGGCACGTACTTCAGCTCCTGGCTCACCGTATGTCCGTGCCACATCGTCGAGACGAAATACCGCATTCTCGTGGCTACTTTCAATCATGGCAACGATGCTCACTGTCAAGCGCCTGCTCTGGATTGATCGATATCAAGCCTTTCGATGAGTTTTAGCCGGAGAGTGGGTTCAGAGAAGTTCGATCCCCGGCACCGCGTTGCGTCGTTTAACTCCGGAGTCCAGGCAAGAAAACATGGAACACGGGCACACACCAAGTGAGATCCACATGAATGTCTCGAACACGCTCTGGCCGCTGGAGGCCTGCCCATGAATTCCTTTACCGTCTTGCTGTATTGCGATGTGGAATCGAACGTCGAGCGCATGACTGCGCTCGCCGGCAAGGTTGCGGCTCGCATGGCCGCTCGTAGTCATTCGTCCTGGGCGACAGAGTCGTCTTCGCATGAACCGCGAAAAGGATTGCTGATCGGGACACATGCCACGCCGCTCACGGTTCTTTATAGTGGCGTCTCGGATGCGATCGACGGTGGTCTGGCGTTGCAACAAGCCGAATCCGAGCATGCGCGCACACACCGCATGCGCGCGCGTTTCGAGCACGTCGCAGAGGAGGCCGGTGTCGATGCAGAGTGGCATCCACTGGTCGACGGTGATCGTGGTGACAGCGCGTCTCTTCGTGAGCGGGCGAGATCCGCCGACCTTGTCATCATGCCGCAACCCGCTGAGCCCGGAGGCGATCGATTTGTCGAATTCGCCATTCGTGATGTCGTCACCCATGCCGGGCGTCCGGTTCTGGTTGTGCCACGAGTCGGCAAGTTCACCGACATCGGTTCGAAGCTGTTGATCGGCTGGAGCCCGACACGGGAAGCGACACGTGCCGTCCATGATGCCTTGCTGATAGCTCATCCGAGCGCCAGGGCCACGCTGCTGTGGATCTCTCACGGCAGCGATCCGCATGGCGAACTCGAAGAGTCGGCGGAGACGATGGCTGCAGTGATCATGCGTCACGGCATCGAGTGCAAGGTCGCACGTTCGACGAAAGCTGAAATTGCTATCGGAGATGTTCTTCTGAACGAGTCTTTCGAGCGCGGTGCCGATCTGCTGGTGACGGGGGGCTTCGGACACTCGCGCATTTACGACATCGTTGTCGGTGCGACGACGAGCCACTTGCTCGCTCATATGACGGTGCCGGTCTTGTTCGCACATTGACGCTGCCAGTCTGGCCAGTGTGGTCGCTATCGTTGGCCACCACAGGCCGGGAAGCAACGGCAGACGCAGCTGAGTCAGCTACAAGAAAGATGCGGTCGTCGCGTGCGCCTGCAGCTTGTGTGTCATCTGACAAGTGTGAGCCTTGTTCTTGCACGGAAACACGATAAGGAACTACTCATGGAACCAGGGAAATATCGATCGTCGCCGCACTGCCACGCCTCACCCGCGGAAGGGGCACCGACCTCATGACGAGTTCACCCGAATCTCGCAAGGCCGAATACGAGCGGCTGCGAACCCGGCGAACAGCACTGCTTGATCGGATTTCAGCCATTCGGGCCGATCTGGCGCGCGGACTCGATCAAGACTCATCGGAGCGCGCGGTGGAGCTGGAAAACGCAGATGTATTGCATGAAATCGCCCGTGTTGCCGAAGAGGAACTCGAGCAGATCGAGGCCGCGCTGGGTTCGTTGCGGGGGGTGGATAAACCGGACAATCCTGTCGAGCAAGTGTGAAGACTGCCCCTGGCAGGTGATCTCGATTTCAAATTATTGGCGGCTTGATTTCAGTGAGCCAGGAAAAGAGGCGTCTCGAAATCGCTCAACACTGACCGGGTAACTCCCGAGAACAGTCGCTCGCGGAGGCGGGTGTGTCCATAGGCTCCCATGATGAGGAGATCGGGACCGCGCGACGCAACATGTTCAGCAAACGCGTTAGCGACGAGGCGTCCGGCGGGAGCCACCTGTTCGATACGGGGGTGAATATCATGCCTTTGCAGATAGGCCTTTACTCTTTGTGCGCTCGCCTCGAGTTCAGAATTGCTGTCTGCTTCGATGATCATCATCCGTACGTTCTCTGCTGCCTGTAATAACGGCAAGGCTTGCTGGACTGCGCGTCCGGCCTCCGGCCCGCCATCCCAGGCTATCATCGCTTCGGAAGGTTCGATCGGCGGTGCCGTGCTCCCCTTGCCGAGCACAAGAACCGGTTTGCCTGCGCCAAACAGGGCACCTTCAAGTGCGTGTCCCATCAGGCCGTTGACCAGTGACTGAGAGGATCCTGTGACGACGAGATCGCTTGCGAGAGCGATTTTCGCCACGCCATAGCCGATCAATCCCAGTTGTTGCGCTTCGGCTGTGACCGTTGCTTTCACCCCTTTTTCTTCGAAGAACTGCCGCACGTCAGCGGCATGTCGCTCGATGGTCTCGAGTTGCTCGGGAAACGAGCGGTTCCAGTCGTAGTCGGGGTCTTGTATGAATGCCATGGTCGGAAGCGGCGAAACAAGATCGAGCACGATGGTGTCGACGTGCGCGTCAAAGGCGCTCGACAACCTCGCGACCGACCTGAGTTCTGACACGGGCAGGTCGACCGGGTGAAGGGCGAGCAGCGTCTTGTATTTCATTGCAGAGTTCCTTCGGAGCAGGCGATGCAGGTCAGGTACCGGACTGCAGAGAATGAGATTAGCGCTCAGCGTGAATGAGAGGCTTGACGCCGATCAAGTAAGACGCTGCGAGTTTGTCGAGAGTCTTCTGGCCGTTTCTACTTGGTGGCGAATACCTGACTGTTGACGGAAGCCGACGCGGTGCCAAGATAGACAAACGTATCTACGCACAGAGAAGGACACCTTTGTGCCACTGTACTGGCTGATGACAATCCTCTGGACGGGATTGATTTCGATCATTTAAAACATTCCAACGAGGGTAAGTCATGCTGTGATATGCAAAGACACCAGCCTTTGGGTCAGGCCTGTGTTTCAGGCCTGTGTTTCAGGCCTGTGTTTCAGGCCTGTTGATCGAGCTTGCAGGTCGAGGGACTCGCATGGATGAAGAACATCCGAATGTGAAGTTGATGAAACGGTTCAATCCTGCTGATCCTGTCGGGTACGCTTTGGGGTGGACTGCTGGCTGCGGCCAGTATCGATTCCAAGGTATTCAAGCAGTTCCGCGGATAGCCACAGAAAGGATATTACATGGCAGATTACAGGATGGTCGATCTGCCCGTACTGCAGCTCCGACATCCGCCCGAGATCCCCCGCACGACGTGCCGTCTCGAGCTCCTGGCGAACGCGCTCGAGCTCCTCCTATTGTATTGGTGCCCTGCACTGATGCCTTCTCGGCGTTCCAGATATACTCGAGTTCGGCGACTTCGCGCTCCATCTTCTCGATCACGCACTCGAGACCAAGCAGGCGCTGCTTCGACGCGTTGTCGGACTCCTTGGCGAGTGCCTAACGCTCGATTTTCGACTGGATCAAGCGCCGCTCGAGCCGGTCGAGCGCCTTGGGCTTCGAGTCGCTCTCCATTCTGATGTGCGAGGCGGCCTCATCGATCAAATCGATCGCCTTGTCCGGGAAGCTGTCGGGCACTTCGCCGTCGACGATGCGCTGAGCGAGCCCCTCGACCAGGGCGATCTTGCCTTGCTCGGCGCGCTCGGTCAGGTCGATCGTGTACTTCTCGAGCTGCTTTGGGTGTCCTCGGCGTTTTTATCGGTGATCGGCCTGCCCTGCACCTGCTCAATCGTCTTCTCGACGGTTGCAAAGTTCGCGCCGTTGGCGAGCATGAGATCGGCGAGTGAGTCCTTCTTTTCCTCGAGCGTAGCGAGCACGAAGATCTGGGAGGCGATGTACTGATCTCCCGCGCTTCTGCGCCTTTCTGTCGGTCAGGTTCAGCAGTCGCTCGAGCTCGTTCGAGACGTGCAACTGCCCGCCGCTGCCTTGCAACTGAGCCAGACTGTCGAGCACCTTGTCGAGGCTCGAACGGAGCCCGTTGACGTTGACGCCCGTCTGGGCGAGGAACGGGCGCACGCCGCTGCCGTCCTGATCGAGCACTTTGCTGGTCAGCTTGTCCATTCTCATAGGAGGTTCCCGTCAAGGCGGTCCTGACAACGCAGGGAGATGCCGACTGTGCGGCGATGTCTGGTAGGTCAAGTCGGGCGTAAGACAGACTTTCCGCGCTACCAGCCTGATAGCGACAAGGGTCCTGCCTTTGAGCATCGAGCGCGTTTGGCGCACCGCCTAGCCTTCCTCGAATTCGGCGTCGATGACATCGGCGCTTGTGTTCAGAGTGTCGCCCTGCGCGTTTGCGGTGTCGCTTGGCTTCGGACGGGTCTTGGCATCGTCGAGCGCCTCGAGAGTTGCCTCGAGTGCACGTACACTCTGGTCGATCGCGTCCCGCTCGTTCCCCCGCGACGCCTTGTCGAGCGCCGCCATCGTCGACTCCGCGTCTTCCTTTTTGTGCGCCTCCGCGTCCCGGATGAGTCGCTTGACCTCCTCCTCATTCAGCCCATCGGTGGCGCGGATCGTGATTGACTGCGCCTTGCCGCTCATCTTGTCGGTTGCCGAGACATCGAGAAGGCCGTTAGCGTCGATGTCGAACGCGACCTCGATCTGGGGGTGTCACGCGGTGCCGACGGCAGATCGTCCGGATCGAAACGACCGAGCGGGCGGTTGTCGGCCGCGCGTCCGCGCTCACACTGCAGCACGTGCACGGTGACTGCCGGCTGGTTGTCGGCCGCCGTCGTGAACGTCTCCTTCGCCCGCGTCGGGATCGTCGTGTTCTTCGGGATCAGTGGGGTCATGACGCCGCCCTCCGTCTCGATGCAGAGCGAAAGCTGAGTGACGTCGAGAAGCAGCACATCCTCGACCTCGCCGTCGAGCACCGCACCCTGGATCGCCGCGCCGATCGCGACCGCCTCGTCGGGGTTGATGTCGTGGCGCGGTTCGCGTCCGAAGAAGGTCTCGACCGCGAGTTGTACGGCGGGCATGCGGGTCTGTCCGCCGACGAGGATTACCTCGTCGACATCGCTTGCGGCGAGCGCGGCGTCCTCGAGCGCCGTACGGCAAGGGCCGAGCGTGCGCTCGATGTGCGCGTCGACGAGCCTCTCGAAGCGCGCTCGTCACGGCGAGCGAGAGACTTGCGGCGCGGCTGGAGTGGGATCACTACGTGGCGGGGACGGTAGCCGAAATACTGTCCACTTTGCCCGAACTGGTCGTAATCGGATTTCTCATACCCGTCATCTCGGCGACCGCGTTCGTAATCGCCTTGGTCACCATCTACAACGACGCGCTGGTATTCATCATCTACTCGTTCTTTCTGCCGAAGGATCGGCATGGCAAGTTCCTGATGCTGCTTCCCATCACCGGCGCCGGTACGCAGATTCTCATCGCGAGTGCCGCAGTAGGATTGATTCCGGGGCTCGTGATGATGGCCAGGTCGTTCAGCGAGCATCAGAAGAAGGCGTTCCTGCCGGTCGACCTGTTCTTCATCGGAATCCTCATGCTGGGAGTCTTCTGCATCTATTTCTACGAGTTATTTCAGGGTTGCGCGCGTGAGGAGGATGTGGTGAGTGACGCGCTCGAGCTGACCGACAGGCAAATCGAGAAGCGGCGCGCGCTAGCCTACGCTCGTGTCCGCGAGAGTTCCTGGACTCTGATCGCAGGCTACTTCCTGGTCGCGGTATCGTTAACGCGCTACTCGGTGGCGAGCAATTCGCCGAATTCGCCCAGGTCGCCATACAGGATCTGCAGCTGAACCCTATCCAGACGGAGCTGTTACTCGCCGGATTCGCGGGCATGAGGGAGTAGGTGATCCTGTGGTAATAGAGGACCTGGTCGAGGCAAGTATGACATGGTGCGAAATAGGGTTACTCCTGAATACCAGCCAAATAAAACACCAGCTCCAGAACACGAGCCTGGATCTCCGCACGAGAGCTGCCGATACCGTATTCTCCTTCTTCGGCTATTTGCTCTAGCGCATAACGCTCGCCCCAGACAGGCATTATCTGATCGCCATGAGCGCGATTCTGACCAGCATCTACGATGGTGTCGTATATGTCTTGCATTGGAAATCGACCATCATTATTTTTCTGGATTTGCGTTAGATCTGATGGTGCTTGCTTCAAGAAGTCAACAATTGGTCCATTTCCTTTGCCGCGTCCTCCGTGGCATGCGGCACAATTTTTGGTAAATTCCATCTTGCCTACGGGCTCTTTGGCTTGAAGCGAACCAGCCGTGAATAGTGCTGCAGCGGCAGATAAAGCGATAATGAGTATACGTATGTTCATCAAAAAGTTTCCTCAGCGTATAGTGGCAGAATCGAAGCGGCGAAGTAGAGCAGTCCGGATACCTTGGTGTTCATGGCAGTCATGCTGATTGACTCAAGTTATAAAGCTATTCACAATTTTCAGTTACAGTCAGATGATTTCGCCTGTCGAACTCTGCTCTTTCTGCTTGCCATATTGTAGTAAATTAAAAAATAAATTTTGACATGGATCAAATGCACCAAGTAATTTGGTTGGCATTGATTTGTCAGGAGAGATAATGAGCCAATTTGGCGTCGTTTTGTCCGATTTATGCTTGATATTGTAAAAGCTTCTGGTAAGCCTACCTGGCATGCCTCCGGCTGCCGATAATTGATATATTATTTATCACGCCATTTGGTTGAAAACTGGCTTCCTTGATGGATCTGCAACCGCCTGAAGCTGCTCCCTATCGGTTATAGAGCTGGTAAATCGCAAAGATGACACTGATTGCAACTGCAAGCCCTCTCTCTCACGAAGGCGACCTCCTCGATGCCCGACACGTACACGATCGGTCGGAGTTTGTAAGTCAGGTGGTGCAAGGAACGCTTTCGCACACATACCCCCTGCGAGCCGGTGGTGGCTGACTGAGGCGGGTGTTCATGAACGTGCTGCTGATCAGCAGCAGCCACATCGCCCACATGGAGGGCTCAAGCCATGGATTCGTTCTCGCGATACCTGAGCCTTTGGGTCGCGCTCGCGATCGCCACCGGCGTGTCGCTGGGTCTGCTGACGCCTGGCATATTTCAACGGATCGCCGTGCTCGAAGTCGCCCAGGTCAACCTCGTGGTCGCCGTACTCATCTGGGTGATGATCTACCCGATGATGATCCGGATCGACTTCGACGCGGTGCGCGAGGTCGGTCGGCGCCCACGCGGGCTGATGTTGACGCTCGCCGTCAACTGGCTCGTCAAGCCGTTCACGATGGCAGCGCTCGGCGTGCTGTTCTTCAAGGTCCTGTTCTTGCCGCTCGTCGATGCCGGTGCTGCCGAGGAGTACATCGCCGGCATGATCCTTCTGGGTGTGGCTCCCTGCACGGCGATGGTATTCGTCTGGAGTCAGCTGGCGGAGGGGGATCCGAATTACACACTCGTTCAGGTCTCGATCAATGACGTGGTGATGATCTTCGCCTTTGCGCCGCTTGCAGCACTCCTGCTTGGCGTGACCGAGGTGGTCGTGCCGTGGGAAACCTTGCTACTGTCGACAATACTGTACGTGGTCTTGCCGCTCGTTGCCGGCGTGCTGACGCGCAAGCGCCTTGCACGGTCGGGAGCGGAGGCAATCGATCGATTCGCGCGCCGAATCAAGCCATGGTCGATGACGGGTCTGCTCGCGACTGTGGTCCTGCTGTTCGGCTTCCAGGCGATCACGATCGTCGACAATCCGCTGATCATCGGATTGATCGCGATTCCGCTGGTGCTGCAGACTTACGGCATCTTCTTCGTCACGGCCGCTGGTGCCAGGGTACTCAAGTTGCCCTACCGGATCGCCGCTCCCGCTTGCCTGATCGGCACGTCGAACTTCTTCGAACTCGCGGTGGCCGTTGCGATATCGCTGTTCGGGCTCGAGTCGGGCGCGGCGCTGGCAACGGTGGTCGGCGTGCTGGTGGAAGTGCCGGTGATGCTGTCGCTGGTGGCGTTCTCACGGGCACACCGGCACTGGTTCGTCGGCGACTAGATCGCGCGCGAGTGTGTCGCGCGTTCAGTCCCTGGTCAGGGTGTGTACACCGAAATCGGAATGCGCAGTGCATCGTAGCGCTTTCTCTCGCTCAGTGACGTCCGTGAACTCGCCGACGAGGGCGTGCAAGTTGGCGAGCCCGACCCGGGGGTGGTTGGTGGCCGCGTCGCGCGACTCGGCGACCGACCGCCCGAGCGACGGAGATTCCCCGACGATGCTCCGAGGCGCCCCGGTCACGATCGACGACGTCGAGGCGGCGCTCCGCGCGCTCGAGGGGGCGGGGATCAAGCCGATCGTGCGGTTCGTGCGTCAGAAGCTTGGCCGCGGCAGCAGGTCCACGATCACCGCGCACCTGCGTGCGGTCGCCGCGGTGCGGGCCGAGCGCGCTTTCGCCGACGTCAGTGACGAGCGCGGACAACTCGTGGCCACGCTCGCGGCGCGCGACACCGAACTCGCCGACGCCGTGACGGCTCGCGGAACGCGAGCGCCTCGCTCGGTCGCTCGAAGCCGAGCGTGCCCGGCGCGAGACAGAAGGGGCCGCGCGTCAGAGCGATCTCGCGCGCCTCACCCTCGCACTCGACAATGCCCGCGCCAAAGTGGGCACGTTCACCGCAAGCACGGCACGGATCGAGGCGCAGCTCGTCGCTGAGGGCGAGCGCACGCGCGATCTCGCGGCGCTTGGTGCCGAACGCGATACAGCGCTCAAGCGCGCGGCTGTGCTCGACGTCCGGCGCGAGCAATCGCGTGAGGCGCTTGCCGATGAGCAACGGGCGGCCGACGCCGAGCGGCACGCTGGGCTCGAGCTTCGCGCACATGTCGAGCGACTCGGTGCCGAGCTTCACGCCGCTGGCGTCGACACGGCCAACATTCCGCCGCCCCCCGCTGTTTTGACGCGAGATGAGCCGTGAAGCGAGCCTCACGCTGTCGCTCCGTCAAGCTCGAACGATCCCGCTCGAGCCGTCTGGCGCGGCGACGACATGCGCCACGCGATCGCCCCGACCGAGTCGGCCGCTACACTGGAGCCGCGGGCGGACATCGATCAGATCGAGGCCCAGCCGTGGCAAACAGACGCCGCGTTCATCCGTACACAGCGCGAACCGCCGAGGAGGATCTGCATGACCACGACAGGCGATCGCGAACAATCCTCAAAGGCGGGCGCCGCTTGCAACGGCGTCGACAGACCGCCGCGACGCTCAGGCTACCGCGGCCCGACGACTCGCTGACGCGTATGCGGGATAGGACAGAGACGCGACTTCGGGACGAACCGGGCGCAACGCGCATGGCCGTTGCACACTGACGGGGGAGGACCGGACGCTCCTGTCGACGCTGTTCACACCCCCCGAATGCGCTTCCGATGGGAGCGGCGCCGACCAGTCGATTCGCTGCGCAGCGCCGTTCAACCGCTCAGGCTCATCGAGCGGCGAAAGAGCGCGAGACCCCGCCGGATCTTTTCTCGCGACGTCTGCAAGGGGCAGTAGATGTTTGACGAGGATTGATCCGAAAAGTCGCCCGGTCAGTTGACGTCACGTCTTGCCGCGTCGCATTGACCGTGGTCAACTCGCTGCCACCGCAAGCACGGGCAGGGGTGACCGCCGAAAACTGACGCTCGCTACCGCCGACGCATGCAGCGGTTGAGTCTCAGCGGTTGGCCGCGACGGTCTCGAGGATCAACGCCGACAATCGGGTCACCGCGTCGAGCGGTCCGCGATGGGTCTCGCCGCCAAGTGTCTCCAGCCTCGCACCGGGCGTGCACTCGGCGAAGCGCTCGGTCATCGCTCGAAAGTACGCGAGCGTCTCCGAACCGGCCACGTAGACGCTCGGTACCGACACCCGCGACACGTAGTCGCAGGTCAGCTTCGTGTCGCCCCGGTCCTCGAACGACAGGTCCAGCGGCAGCGTGCGCGCGTTCTGGCGGGCGATCTCGAGGATGCCCTCGCGCTCGGTCACATGCTCTCCCGGTCCAAGCGAGAAGACCAGCTCCAGCATCCCCTCGACCGTGGCCTCGAGGTCCCCGGCCGCCAGCGTCGTGCGGACCGGTGGCCAGAGCGCGAAGAACGGCTCCTGCAGCCTGCCGACGTCCGGGTCGCCGTCGAAGACCGAGTGGTCCACCGGTTCGTAGTGGACCATGCTCCTGACCAGGTCCGGCCGCTCCACGGACGCGATCAACGCGGTGCTCACACCGGACGACCACGAAACGAGGTGTACCGGCCCGAGGTCGAGCGCCTCGATGAACGCGATCAGATCAGCGGCGAACACGTCCGTTGACCAACGTTCGCCATCGTCCACCCAGGGCTGCGTGCCGAAGTAGCGCCGCGAGTACGCAACGTAGCGGTGGCTCTCCGAGATCGGCACGAGATAGTAGCCCCAGGTGCGGTAGTCGGAGAAGGAGCCGTGCACGAAGACGACGGGCTCCCCGGTGCCGACGTCGATGTACTCGGTGCCGATGCCGTCGACGTTTACGATCTTCGCCCGCGGGAGCTCGATGTCGGCAAGGTCGGTCGCGTCGCCGCGCGAGGGCAGGCCCGCGAGCGTCAGCGCCTCGCGCATGTCGGCGAGAAAGCTGTCGGGGAAGCACAGCAGACGATACGTCTCCAGCACCTTCTCGACGGTCAGGGCGCCGAACAGCCCTTCGGCGGCCCGTGCCGCCGCCCGGGCCTCGTCGATGCGCCCGAGGTGCGGTAGGGTGTAGGCGAGCTGGATGTGGGAGAGCCAATTGCGCTCGTTGAACGACTTGACGAACGCGTCATGAGCGGCCTGGAACTCGCGCTTGAAGTAGTGCGTCTTGGCGATGCCCATCCACCACCAGCTGCGCGCGTGACGCGGCTCGATCTCGAGCGCCCGGCGAGTCATTGCCGCGCCCTCGTCCCAACGCCCCGAGTACGAGAGCCAGTTGCCGAATGCGGCGAGAAGGTTCGGGTCGTCGGGGTTGATCGCGAGGCCGCGCTCGATGGCCGTGGCAAGCTTGTCGACCTCGCAGGACGCAAAGTAGGCCTCGGCCATGCCCCAGTAGACTGACGAATCGGTGCCGTCCGACAAGGCCTCGGCCCGATTCGCGGCGGCGACGGCGAGGGCCGGCATGTGCCGGCGCAGCGTCGGATCGCTCCTCTCGGGTTCGGGCAACGTGTTGCCCCACCAGTAGCGATGAGCGTGGATCGTCGCCTGCAGGGCGAGGGCCCGAGCGTCGTCGGGGTCGCGCTCGAGAACATGGGCGAGGCAGGCCTCCGCCCGGCGGGTGACCGTGTCCTCCTCGCCAGAGCACTTCGAGCAGCCGAAGCCGTAGCCGTAGCACTCGGCCGGAGTCAGCGATTCGACCGGCGTGGTGCGCGTGCGCGCGATGAGATGTCGGTCGATCGCCCCGACACCCGGCGAGGCGACGCCGGCGGCGATGCGCGCGCCAAGATCGCGTAGCGGACGCCCGGTGTCGAGCGCTTCATAGCTCTCGGCGAAGACCGTCATGTCGGTGGTCACGTCACGCAGCTCCACGGCGACACGCGGCTCAGATGCACCGCCGCCGGCAGCCTCCACGCGCAACTCCAGCTCGGCATCCGCGACGTTCGTCAGGCGCAGTGTGCGGTAGCGGTTCAGCGCGACGCGCAGGTCCGGCATCACGTCGGCGACCAGCGCATCGCCGAGCGGCACGATGACGAGCGACGGTACGCCGCTCGCGGTCGCCGACGCACCGATGGTGCGATTCGCAAATTCCGAATCCGCCAACGTCGCCGACGTCCGGTCCGGTTCGCCACCGGAACGATCGGCAAGCAGGAACAGCGACAGCACGACGACCGTCCCCGCCACGAGCGCCGCCACGGCGCGAGCGGCGAGCCGGGGTGCGCGCGGCCTGCTCCGCGCCGCTGTTCGCGTGCCGCCGTTCGCGTCACCATCCGCCCCGACCGCCGCCCCGACGGGGTCGGGTTGCATCACGTAGCCACGCTTCGGCACGTTCTCGAGCACACGCCGCTCGGTGTCGCCGAGCACGCGCCGGATGTCGGAGACACACTGCACCAGCGAGTCGTCGGTGACACGGACGTCGGGCCAGACGGCGGCGAGGATCTCCTCCTTGGTCGCGATTCGCCCAGGCGAGGCCGCGAGGTGGCGAAACACCTCGAGCGACTGCTGCCGGAGCGTCAGCACCTTGCCGTCCGCACCGATCAAGGCATTGCGCGTCTCGGAGAAGCGCACGCCGGCGAAGGTAGGCACCGGGTCAGCGTTTGCGGTCGCGCTGCCCGTGCCGTCCTCGTCCATGGCATTCATCGTCGAGCTCCGGTTCCGGGAGTCTGGACGAAAGCGATTCGACGAAGCCGGGTCGGAGCCCGACTATCGCGTTCTCCGGGCTCCGCTCTCGCCCGGACCCATCTTGCGCCGTCGTGAGTGGTTTGGCTATCGTCCTCTACGGCGACCGGAACAACGTTCAGCCTCAGCGGACGGGAGTCCGGACGTCACGAAAAAGACCCGAAAAGCGCTTTCTTACCGCTCACTCCCGCCACCAGTTAGCGACGTCTGCCGCATACGTCTCGCCCGCTTCGACGCCTGTCGGGAGGCTACTCCGACTCGGGACGCGGGTGGCTGGACTGGAAGCTCTCACGGCGTTCGGGACTCGCACGTACCGGAGCTTTTCCCCGGGACGAAGGTGCTCGCCAGACATCACCATAGGGGGCGACCTGCTCAGCGCGCGACTGCCGCCAGATTCTCCGCGCGCACGGTGCGCCGGCCGGCGACGAGATTCCATGACGCCGGCTCGTAGTCGCGGCACTCCCCGGCCGTTCGCAGTATGCCGTGCGCCGCCCACTCGGTCTCGACGGCGGTCCGCATGCGAACCAGCTCCGACTCGCAGCTCGCCAGCGAGTCGTGAGGAACAGGGTCGACGATCTCTCCGGCTCCGGAGAACATCGTCAGGATCAAGAGGTAGGGGGTATACATTTCGCTAGTCTCCCTTGTGATCAACGCGTGTCGTGGGGACAAGACGAGAGGCATCGTCGGAGATTCGTGCCAGGGATCGAGCTCGGTTGCTCGCCCCTTGCCCCTCGTCCGTCGGCGTGTCACAGCGTGCCGCCTCGTGCATCAGCATCCGGCGTTGCGGCAACGGATCGTCGGCACGGTGCCGTTCGAGGTACAGCCCACCGAGGCGCAGCGCGTCGACCTCGCCCATCTCGACGCAGTCGAAGTCGGCATAGGCACCTGTGTGGAATTGCACGTGATGAACGAGCTCGTGCAGCAGGCGCTCGCGAAACACCGGATTCTCGAGCGGCGGCTCGCCGAGCTGCAACCCCGGTGTCGACGCCGCCTCGAGAATGAAGATCGTGCCGTGCGGACCGTCCTGCCACGAGTAGAGGGCATGCACACGCGAGTCCGCCTCGCCCGGCATGACACTGTCGTGCGGCTCGCCCCGGAGCTCGGCGGTCAGCGCCTCGGCGCTCAGCTCCCGCACGAGCGGCGGTGGAAAATCGTCGAGCGAGTAGTCGGCGTTATCGTCGATCCAGGTCAGCAGCGCTATCACCAGAGCTTCCATCGTCGACCTCCTTCAAGGGTTTCCTGAAGAGGATCGGCTCGCGCGTCGGAAAAGGCTCGAAATCCGAACGAAAATTCGCCTAAATCATGCAGAAAGGAGCCGAACAGGACCGGATATGGGACGAACGAGGAACCCTCTGTATGGCCCGGACTCGATGCTCTGACTTCCTTTCGGGTCGAAGAAATTCGACAGCACGCTACCGTTGTGAGTCCAGAGCGGCGCCATTCGTCCAATCGTCGAGCGTCCACGAGCATCACGCTCCGATCAAGCGGTCTCTTGCCGACAAGACGGCCGGGTTCGCGGATCGGCGGCGGCGAGCGTGCGATCGAAATACCCACCGCCGTTGCCCAGTCGATAGCCTGCCTCGTCCACGCCGACGAGCGGCGCGAGCACGACGTCAGGCGCGCGCTCGTCGGCCTCCGCCGGCACGGGGATGTTCCACGTCCCCCTAACCATGCGACAGCCCGGATACCAGACGCGGAACGTCAGCGCTGCCTCGAACGCGGCCACGACCGGCAGCACGATGCACGCGCCGGCTGCGTGCGCGTCGCCCATCCACGGGCGCAGGTCGGGTTCGCATCGGATAGGCCAGTACGCCGAAATCGTGCGGCCGGACGGTTCGATCAGCCGCTCGAGCGCGCGGGCGATGACGCCTGCCTGGCGTCGACGTTCTCCCGTGCCAAGCGTGCGGCGCAGACCCAGCAGCCGCCGTCGCTCGGCGCGCCGAAACGTCGCGACGTCCCGCGCCGTGACGGGATCGACCGGCTGCCCATCCACCAGCTCGTGCGCGAAACACGGCGCGCTCCCGTGCTCCTCGAGCTCGTCCGGCACGACTTGCCTCCCGTGCGCAACCGACTGACGGATTCGAGCCTACGCCGCGACCGCGCCGGCGTGCAACGCGGCTGGCCCTTCGCGAGCGGTCGAACGGGGGCGATGTCGGGCGGGTCCGGCGAACAGGCGCTACAGTCGGCGGCCGTCGCTCAGATGGGATTCTTCCACGATCTGCCGAGCTTGGTCCGGTCCGGCATGAATGATCGCGAGTTGCTAGACACGCCGACCTCGCTCTTGCCGAAGATCTCGCGGGCGAATTCCGGCGCGCAGTCGTCCCGCGTCAGCCAGCCCAGATCGCCGCCGCCGTCGGCCCCGCTGGGGCAGTTCGAGGTACTGCCGGCTACCGTGACGAACCGATCCACCGATTCGGAGTCCACCTCGGGCGTCACGCACCTAAGGTCCGGCAGGCAGGCTTCGGCCCGCTTGCGGAGGGCGTTCACGTCCACTCCGGGAGTCACCGCGAACAATAACGTGGCGGACGTGCAGCCGTTCGCCTCGCTCGAGCTGCTCGCGGTGTCCCTTGTAGTACCGTCGACAAGCCTCGTCGTCGAGCTCCGTGGAGGCACGCTGGCGCAGTTCGCCGGGCGATGGCGATTCGCCGTCGTCGATCAGAACGATGCCGTTGACGCTGGGCAAGGGGGCTGGCGTCATCGCGACCGGATTCGGTTGAGCCATCATGGCTTGTTCTTCCAGCTCGGCAGCATCCAGGGCTCCTTCGGCGGGGTGGGTTGGTCGAGCCGACGCGAACGGACCACCTGCTTGGCGCGGAACACGCAGGCCAGCGTGGCAAAGCCGCTCCAGACGTGCACCAACCGGCTGAATTGAAAGAGCAGGAAGATCGTCATGCCGAGCACCAGGTGGATCTTGTAGGGCCAGTTCAGCCCGTAGAGCAGCGTGTCGTCGGGTCGGAAGGTGAGGATGCCGATGTGAAAGAGGTTGCTGCCCCAGCGCAGCTGGCCGGCGCGCAACAGTTGCGACGAGTCGCTCTTCCAGGTGTACTGGTCCCGGTCGAACCGGGCGAGGCTCCCCATCAGAAACACCGCCAGGCAGATGCAGGGGTAGACGTTGAAGAAGAAGCTGTGCAGCGTGACCAAGCGGGGACCGAACGGCGAGAGCTACGAGCACGGGGACTGGATTCCAGGCTGCGTCACGAGTCTTCGCTACTACCCGGACGCCGGCGCCGTGGTCGCGTTCCAGATCGACACCGGCGTCAGCATCGTCGACGACTCTAGCGATCTGGGCGAGACGATGGAGCAACGACTGGCCACAGTCGCGCTCGGCGGGCTCGGGCTCAGCCGCCAAGCGCCAGCATATCGAGGCTCGGTAGAGAACCGACCGTGGCCTACCCTTCTACGCGGCATCGCCAGCCCTAGCGTACTGTTTATCCCGTTCCGGCAGTCGCCCGAACCTGTGCGAGCCGCTGCGCAAACACGAAGCCGCCAGGCTCTTATTTCACCAAGGTTCCGGAAGTTCCGTTCACCAACAAGCGAGCCGAGCGAGATCTGCGCATGGGCAAGGCGAAGAAAAAGTATCGGGCTGTTTTCGAACCGAATGCTATGCCAGAGTCTATTGCCGAATCTCGAGCTACCTACAGTCGCTGGCCAAGGTATCAATCCATCGGTCGCTATCCAGATGGCGTTGAGTAGCCAGCTCTACGCTGATAAGTGCGAGTAGCTACCTGGCCATTGAACACGAGATTTCGCAGACGAGGCTGCAGGAAGGCTGTCACAGATAACTGATTCAGAGCGATTGGTGGCACGACAGGCAGCTCCGTACCAGGCGATTTGCCGGTATCAGATTGGCGGGCTCTCGTTCGGCGAACTCCCTGGCCAGCTCGACGTCCTCGAGAAAGCCGTCCATGTACTTGTTGACGGCTGTGTAATTCGTGACGCGACCACGACCACCGACCTGCTCGGCAGCTGCTTCCAGGCGATCAAGGCTTTCGACGACTTCCCGTCGACGAGCCTCATCCACGGGTGCAGCGGCGTCGGTGAGTTCAACCAGCGCTAGCAGTTCCTCGCTAAGCCCACGCATGTGCGCTTGCATGTCGGGATGACTGATTGCGTGATACACGATTGGTGTCCGCGCTTCCGGCGAAGACGGTGCCGCAGCGCAGGCGGCCAACAGGAAAACCGCGGCAAGCGCGAACGTGCGTGGCAGGCATCGACTGGCAAATGTGATCGCTGTGATATGGCGACAGGACGACGTGTCGGCAACGTCTGCATTGCCGCCTGCGTCGTTCACGAAGACCGATGACGCGTCGAGATGCCGAGCAGGCCGTATAGCCCGCACCAACCCAACAGACCGGTTGCCAGTGGGACGACGCCAATCCAGCCTGCCTTTGCCCAAGCGACGTCCGGTATCAACAATGCCATGGCGATCAGCACGATTCCGACAACGACGCGGATCACTCGATCGGATGTACTCACATTGGACTTGAACATCAACATGATTCTCCTTGTCTGGCGAGGCATCGAGACTGCCGATGCACTTACGTCGGACGATGCACCTCTGTCGAAATTATCTAGCACGAGCGATTTCCGACCTTGATCGATATCAAGATTATCCGCCCGTCGTGTTGCTCACCACAAGCGATGATACAGAGCCGTCTCGTTAGCGTGAAGAGTTACGACCGACACCAGCACGTAGATGGTGCTCGACACGAATTGATGATGATCAACCCGTGCCGCGCGATGCTGGAAGAGACTTCATGCGACAAACATCGATACGGAAGACGGTGAAGCCCTCGAGAATACGGCTACTCGAGTTCAACAGGAATAATGCAATGCGCGCAGGCAAGTCTCGTGACTCGATTGTCATTCACTTTCAGCGCGATGGCGAACCCGAGGGTCGTTGCATCACAGTCAGTTCTCGTCAAGGCGAGCCTGTCAGGTGCCACGTCGTCATCGGAACGGAGGACTGACACGATGGCGAGCACGGTCAGCAAGTTCATGCTCGACATGATCCAAAAGAACAGGGCCGATCGCGATGCCGCGAAGATGCCTGACCTGGAGCAGGAACGTGCTCGCTTCTCTTGGGCACACGCACGCAAGGTACTGGATGGGCTCCCTGGTGGCGGACTCAACATCGGTTTTGAAGCGGTCGATCGTCATGTTGCGTCAGGTCGAGGCGAGCATGTTGCCATTCGCTGGTCCGGACGTGGTGGTGAACGTCGCGTTGTCAGTTACGCAGCCCTCGCTCTCGACAGCAACCGGTTTGCAAACGTGCTCAGAACACTCGGACTCGCCCGAGGAGAGCGTGTTTATACCCTGCTGGGCAGAGTCCCCGAGTTGCCAGTGACGGTGCTCGGCACGTTGAAGGCCGGTGGCGTCTATTGCCCGCTTTTCTCGGCGTTCGGTCCCGAGCCCGTGGCGGCGCGGATGACAATAGGCCAGGCTCGCGTACTGGTGACGACGCGTGCATTGTATCGGCGTAAGGTCGCCCCGATACGCGAACGATTGCGTGATCTCAGGACTGTTCTGATCATTGACGGCGCGGATGAGCTACCTGCTGGATGCGACGATTGGCACGCGCGCTTGCGCGATGCATCTGCCGTAGCTGAAGTTGCCGATACGCGTGAGTCTGACCCCGCACTACTGTTCTTCACCAGTGGTACGACCGGGCTTCCCAAGGGAGCCTTGCATGTGCATGGAGCCGTCGTTGCGCAAGCGACGAGTGCGCGTTTCGCGCTTGATCTTGGCGATGAGGACATCTACTGGTGCACGGCTGACCCCGGCTGGGTCACGGGTACCGTGTACGGCATCATCGCACCACTGGTTGTCGGTTGTACGCTGGTCGTCGATGCAGCCGAGTTCGAAGCCGGTCGCTGGTATCAGATGCTCGAGCGCGAGCGCGTCAATGTCTGGTACACGTCGCCGACGGCGATTCGCATGTTGATGCGTGCGGCACCGGGTGTCGAGCCGCCCGAACTACCCGATCTCCGATTCATGGCGAGTGTAGGTGAACCCCTGAATCCTGCCGCTGTGCGTTGGGGCGACGAACGTCTGGGTCTTCCGTTCCACGACAACTGGTGGCAGACCGAGACCGGCTCGATCATGATCGCCAACACCGCGTCGATGGATGTCCGTCCTGGCTCGATGGGAAAGCCACTTCCGGGCATCGACGCAGCAGTCGTCAGCCGCGAGAACGGGCATGTGACTCCGATCGATGAACCGGACACGGTCGGCGAGCTGGCCCTGCGAACTGGCTGGCCGTCGATGATGCGCGAGTACGTTGACGAACCTGAGCGTTATGCGCGCTGTTTTGCGGACGATTGGTATCTCAGTGGCGATCTGGCGCGTTGCGACAAGGACGGCTACTTCTGGTTCGTCGGTCGTGGCGATGATCTGATCAAGAGTGCCGGTCACCTGATCGGTCCGTTCGAGGTCGAGAGTACCTTGATGGAGCATATGGCGGTCGCCGAAGCCGGGGTGATCGGTGTGCCGGACGAGGCAGCCGGCGAACGCGTCAAGGCCTTTGTCGCACTCAACCCCGGATTCACACCGGGCGAAGCACTGCAACGCGAACTGCTGGCGCATGCGCGACGTCGACTCGGTGCAGCCGTCGCACCGCGCGAAATAGACTTCCGCGACGAACTGCCGAAAACCCGTAGCGGAAAGATCATGCGACGGCTGCTCAAGGCTCGCGAACTCGGCCTGCCGGAAGGCGATATTTCGACGCTTGAGGAAGCGAGCCGATGAGTGGCATGGTTGCCTGTCTGAACGTAGGTAGATTTCGTCCTGATCACAGACGCGGCCAGGCTTTGACCGTGTCGATTCGTCGATCGGGGACGGGTCTCGGCCCTGCGTGTGTAGCAGACAACCTCGTTCAGGAGAATCATGAATACACCACCGACGAAGGAAGGGATACGCCTCGAAGTCGAAGTCGCATTGGAAAGCATCGCACCAGACGTCGATGCCAGTGCTGGCAATTCAGCTGAAGACCTTTTCGTCGAATTCGACATCGATTCGATGGACTTTCTGCACTTGATAACCAGACTTGCCGAGCACTTCGGTACTTCAATGCCGGAGAGTGATTACCCTCGCATGCGAAGCATCGACGCATTGGTGAAATACCTCTCATCCGCGCTCGGACAGGATTTGTAGGGTCTTCGATCAATCTCTGTCAATACAAGGGTGTATCCCTCGTCTGATGCCGGAGAAGTCTTGATGCGAATGAAAGCTGTCTGACATGAATCGAGAGGACAGCTCGAGCTTGATAGAGATCAACTCAGTCATTCGGGCTGGCGAGCATGCTCAGCGGACCACCTTCCGTGTGTTCACGGGCCGAGTATCTTTCATGTTAATGATCGAGAGAGTGCAGAGGTACGTCTTGCGCCAGTCATGGGCGTTGACCGTGATCCTGGTGACGATTCCGGCCGTCGTCATTGCAGATGCATCGTTCAGTCGTGGCGAAGCACTGTATGAGAATCATTGTGGTAGCTGCCACGACAGGAGTGTGCACTTGCGTGGCAATCGACGAGTGGACTCGCGAGAGGAGTTGCGTGGCTGGGTTGCATCCTGGAGCGTGCACGCCAATGTCGACTGGGACGACGAGGATGTCGAGAGCGTAACGGGCTATCTGTCTCGTTGGCTCTACGGATTCGAGCAATGAACAAGGTGCCGGGCGTTCAAAGCGTCGCTTCGTGATCGGTATGCACGAACACAGCATCCGTGCTCAGATCAGAGCCGGATAGAAATATCCACAGACTCAGGAGATCTTGACCATGTTGAAGCCAGAAGTGACATCGTTTTTCGACGAGACCACCAATACTGCAAGCTATGTCGTGGCAGATCCTTCAAGCGACGCCTGCGCAATTATCGATCCGGTGCTCGACTATGATCCTGCATCGGGCCGTACCTCGACCGGTTCGGCAGACGACATCATCAGCCATGTTACCAGCAGTGGACATCGAGTCGAATGGATACTTGAAACGCACGTGCATGCCGATCATCTGTCCGCCGCGTCGATGATTCGCGAGCGCACCGGCGGAAAGATTGGTATTGGCTGGCGCATCACCGATGTGCAGGAGATATTCGCTGAGATATTCGGGGTCGAGCAAGAATTCGCGCGTGACGGAAGTCAGTTCGATCAGCTGTTCGGTGACCACGAGCAACTGAGCATCGGGAATCTCAGTGGCGTCGCGCTGCACACACCAGGACACACGCCGGCTTGCATGAGTTATGTATTCGGTGACGCCGCATTCGTGGGCGACACACTGTTCATGCCTGACTACGGCTCTGCACGTGCCGACTTTCCCGGTGGTGACGCGAGGGAGTTGTATCGATCGATCCATCGTTTGTTCGAACTACCTGCCGAAACACGCGTGTTCCTGTGCCATGACTACAAGGCTCCAGGGCGTGACGAGTATCGCTGGGAAACGACTGTCGGCGACGAGCGGCGCGATAACGTTCATGTCCATGACGGTATAGCTGAAGATGCCTTCGTGGCTGCCCGTCAAGCGCGGGACGCGACCCTCGGCATGCCGGCCCTGATTCTTCCTTCGATCCAGATAAACATGAGGGCAGGTGAGGCGCCACCGGCCGACGAACACGGCCGGCGTTATCTCAAGATTCCGCTTGACAGGCTTTGAGGTATCCCACTTTTAGGTATCCCACTTTGAGGTATCCCACTTTTAGGTATCCAGGGGTTTGTGTCATTGCAGCCGGATTGTAGCCAAGGCCCATCCACGAATCCCGGCCGAGTCGACACCACTCTCTTCCTGGAAAAATCAAGGTTTAATATTACTAAACCACCGACAAGCACGCACATGTAGCGTGATGATTGACGCTCTGCGTCGTGCTGCCGAGAACCAGCGTGCCGACACTACCCAGGCCTCGTCGGCCGGTAACGATGAGATCAGCGCCGCACTGCTCGGCGCATGCGATCAGGCGCTCTGCGGGATTGCCATGCTCGGTATGGGACTCGGTGATCTTCACTCCGTGCTCTGTTGCGACGGTCTTGGCAGAGTGCAGAATCTTTTCGCAAGCCTCATCGACCTCTTCAGTCGAAGGCATTGTCGTGACCGCGTGGTAGCCTGCGACCGCTCCCATGGCGAAGGCAACGGTCTGCGGCTGAGGCGTGTGTACGAGATGGATTTCCGATTGGTACTTTGCCGCGAGGTCGCAGGTTAGCTGAAGAGCGCGTTGTGAAGCCTCTGAACCATCGACGCCAACGACGATTTTATTGAACATGATCGACTCTCCACTATTGAATGTCCGATACCAATCTGCAGCAAATTGGCTTTGCTGTACTTGATCTGAGTCAAGTCTGTCGGCAAACGTTCTGAGCAGCCGCGCATTGCGCTTGTCACGCATAATCGCCGTCAACCCGAGTGGGTTACCACATTCGCACGGCTGGGGCATCACGTAGCAAGGGCAGCGCACCCGGCCGACGTGCACTGAGGCACAAATCGTCTAAATGTGCCTGAACTCTAGTCTTGTCGCTCGTCTGGACGAGTGCGTCGAAGTGTGTCTCGCTATCTGCCAGTTGGAGCCGCGCGCGGCGTAGATTGGCCTGCGCGATGGACCTGCGTAATTGACCTGCGTAATTGACCTGCGTAATTCAGGCAATCGTGCGCTCAGACGAGTGCGAGCGAGCGCGAAATTGTTGCGGGCTCAACCCGCGAATGCGCTTGAATGCGGCACTGAACGCGAACGGCGTCGCGTAGCCGACCTTGTCGGCGACAGTGCCCACCGTCTCGCCCGGCTGGCAGAGCAGGTCAGCGGCCATTGCCATGCGCCAGTTCTTCAGGAAGGTCATTGGAGGCTCGCCCACGTGATCGTGGAACCGGCGGGCGAGTGACGCACGCGAGGTTCCAGACTCTGCCGCCAGCTGCTTGGCCGTCCACGGGTGGGCCGGGTTGTCGTGCATCAGGCGGAGTGCATGCTCGACGATTCTATCGCCCTGAAAGCGCGACCACTCGGGTGCGCCGGGTTCCTGCCGGGCGAACCAGGCCTTGAGCGCCGCGGTAACGAGCAGATCCAGAATACGATCGAGAACTGCCGCCTGACCGGGCTCGTCCTTGACGACCTCGTCGCGGAGCAAGCCGACAAGCGGCGACTCCCAGTCGGCACGATGAAGCGATAGCGCAGGCGGCAGTGCCCGGAGCAGTCGATCGCTGATGTCGCTCAGGTGTTCGTAGGCTCCAACGAGGAATACTGTCGGGCCTTCGGGATCGTTGCCCCAGGTGCGTACGCCGTGGGTCATCGCTTCGAGCACGGAATGGCCGTCAAGGTCGCGGCAGTTCTGCCTCGCGTGGACGACAATCTGCGGCGGCGTGTCGGGAGAATCCGCGACGCTGTAGTGATCCGGGGCGCGTGTGATGGCGATGTCGCCGGGGCCGATGCGCAGTGACTCGCCTGCCTCCGGTACGACCCAGGCCTCGCCGGAGACGCCCGCGATCAGCGTAAGCGGCGACTCGGCGACGATCCTCAATGACCACGGCGGACGCATCACTGTGCGCAGGGCGAAGGCGCCGCGCGCCCGCGGTGTTTCGAGCAGTCCGCCGAGCGTGTCCATCCGTCGATACTAATCTACGAACACCTGTGAAAGTGAGAATCGGTCTGTTTGAGACGAATGAGTATGGGATCGAGCGTTCCAGCGATGGCGGGCGGCGTAGTGCCTCCCTAGCATTGTCAACACCGGCGCAATTTGCCCCGGAAAATCCAACGACCGGAGAGAGCAACATGAACGCAACAGTATCGACAGAAGGCATCCATCGACCCATCACTCTCGTGACGGGTAGTACCGGCAAGACCGGACGACGTGTCGTAAGCCGATTGCGGGCGCGTGGAATCACGGTCCGCTCGGCGTCACGCTCGGCCACACCCGCCTTCGACTGGAATGACGAAGGCACGTGGGACGCTTGTCTGCAAGGAGTCACGACCGCCTACATAGCCTACTCTCCCGACGTCGCGATTCCGGGAACGACAGACACGATCCGCGCGTTCGTCGCAAGAGCCGTCGCGCGAGGTGTCGTTCGTCTGGTGCTGCTGTCGGGCCGAGGAGAGGCGGAGGCGGAGGCCTGCGAGCGAATCGTCGCCGACGCCGGCGTCGAATGGACCGTCGTCCGCGCAAGCTGGTTCATGCAGAACTTCTCGGAAGGGGAGTTCCTCGGCATGGTACTCAGCGGAACCGTTGCGTTGCCCACCGCGGATGTTCCCGAGCCTTTTGTCGACGCCGACGATATCGCCGACGTGGCGGTCGCTGCGCTGAGTGAGAGCGGCCACGACGGGCAGGTCTACGAGGTAACGGGGCCACGCCTGATGTTGATGACGGAGGTTGCGCGGGAGATCTCGGATGCAGCCGGACGCAAGGTGGAGTTTGTGCGCGTCCCGAACGAAGCGTTCACACAGGCCGTCGTGAGTTCAGGTGCGCCGCCAGACATCGCCTGGCTGCTTGACTATCTGTTCAAGACGGTTCTCGACGGCCGCAACGCTCATCTCAGCGACGGCGTGCGTCGAGCGCTCGGCCGCGAACCAGCCGACTTCTCCACCTTCGCGCGTCGCGTCGCGGCGGAAGGTGTCTGGAGTTCGAACGATGAAGAGGTAGTGGCGTGACATTCGTGATCACGACCGCGGTAGTCGTCGCCCTGATCGGCTCGGCGATGATCGGGGGCGTCTTTTTCGCCTTTTCCAGCTTCGTCATGAAGGCGCTCGCACGCATGCCGGCGGCCGAAGGGATCGCAGCAATGCAGTCGATCAACGTCGTCGTGCTGAATCGATCGTTTCTCGGGCTGTTCATTGGCACGGCCGTGCTGTCCTTGCTGGTAGGCGTCCTCACTGCCACAGGGTGGGGTACACCATCAGCACCTTGGTGGATTGCCGGTGCGCTCGCCTATGTGCTTGGCACCTTCGGAGTAACGGCGAGAGGCAACGTGCCGCTTAACGATCAGCTGGCCGCGGTGTCGGCCAACGACTCCGGATCGGCAGCGTTCTGGCAGCACTACCTTGATCGCTGGACGCTGCTGAATACGGTGCGGGCCGCGGCTGCGACCGTGGCAGCGGTGCTGTTCACTGTCGGACTGTAGCGGCACGGCGTGTGAGCGTCACGCAGCAACTTCGCTGCTTTGACTTACGAGGTGTTCTGGCGGGCGGTGGCATCGGGAACCGACTCAAGCTCACCAGAGTTATGCCGAGGCAGGAGGTCACGATCGTCGTGGACACCGCTTTCACGGTGGATCTTCACCACACCTGATCAACGTCAACCGTCGTCGTCGAAGCTCAGTATCTCTTCCCATGTCTCCCAGCGGTGACTTTGCGTTTCACTCTCGCCGTCGAACATCAGTACCAGCGCGACGGTCTCGGCATCGCTGTCGCCGTCGTCAGTGTCGAGCGCTAAAACGCTGCCGTCCTCGGCACGGATGACAAGCCGACCGGTCAGAAAACGGCGACTGTCACTGTCCGGGTTGACGAAATCAACCGGTGTGTCGACGTGCAGCAAACGTCCCTCGACGAGCGGAGAGCGCAGTGTGAAAGAACCTTCGAGTCGGGAGGTAAGCTGCTGGCATTCATTACCGTAGCCAAAAACGGTATTTACATTCTCCAGCTGTGTGAAGCCGTCTGTCGTCGTGGATTCGTAGTGAACGTTCTCGGCTTGCCAGCGATCGAAATTGTCTATCTTGCACACTCGGTAGCTGCGCGTGACGCTGCCTTCGACTGACAGGCGTCCTCCGTCGAAGTCCTCCACTGCCATGCGATCATATTCCCAGTTGAAAACGCCATAAGGCTGGCTGTTGAAGTTGACCTCGCCATCGTGTACACGGCCGTTCCATTCGCAGTTCTCGTACAGCTCCGAACTGAATGCACTCTCGGTGTAACTCGCGGCGGTCAGGGTCGCGGTGCCACCGTTGTCACAGGCGAAGACGCTCTTCGTGATGTCTAGCGCTGCATCGACAATCTCCACACTGTACGGCGCGTCGCTCGTGTCGATGTAGTGTGCCCTGCCAATCGCTTCATCGTAACCCTTGCCCGCATAGACACTGAGCACGCGGCTGACCACGGCGAGGGCGTTGTCGTGGTTCAGTGTCGATGCATCGGACGGTTGATCGACCAACGGGGCAATGCCTGGTGTGCGCAGGGACACGCTTGCGGGAAGCGAGCGCCGTCCATGACGATCGATCGCGACAATCGCGTAACGGTAGTTGCTTCCCGCAGCGAGGCCCTCGTCGACATAGGTGACAGCGTCACTCGTGGCCAGAATCACCCCGTCGCGACTGACTTCGTGGCGCGTGCCGATGTCCGCTGATCGCGCCCAGGCGAGACCTGCGGCAGTTGCGGAATAGGCAACGGCACGCAGGCCGGAAGGAGCGGGCGGCACGCTTGGTAAGACGGTGGTACTGCCGTTGGTCGCGATCGTCAGGCGTGCCGAAGGTGAGCGCTGACCCTGCCGGTTGACTGCAATGACCTCGAACAGGTAGGTACGCCCCGGTACGAGATCGCGTGCGACGAAAGTGATGCCGTCAGTGCTCGCGACAGTGCGCCCGTTACGGCGTATCTGGTGGTGTACTCCGAAGACGTCAGGGCGATTCCAGTGCAGCCCCAGAGCGGTGCTGGAGTAGACATTCACGCCAAGATTTTCAGGCATGAGGGGTCGGGCATCAGGCGTGACGAGGCGCACCCGGGCGGTGCCCGAACGCTGATTGGCGGAGTCGATGGCGGTTATTCCGAAGGTATAGACCGTCCCGGGCGAAAGATCACGTTCGATGTGACTGAGAGCGTCGTGGACGCCGAGGACGACGCCATTGCGGACAACTTCGTAGCCTTTGACCGCACCACGATCATCGATGGAGCGCAGCCACCGGATGCCTCCCGAGGTCGGGCCATAGGCTTGTGCTTCGAGTTTGGCGGGCGTGCTCGGCGGGTCATCGGCCGCTTTAACGGTTTTCGAGGCGCCAATTGCCGTGACACTCAGCGTGAGCGCTGCGCACAGGGCAAGTCGAGGGATGAGATTTCGCATGAATTCAGGCTCCGGTCGTTATCGGCTGCGAGCTTCGATCGCGTTGTCGAACGCGGAACGGTCAGGCACCCATGGTGTTGTCATCTCGGATCGACCTTCAGCATTCGTGATCACGATGCTCGCCTCGGACGATTCGACCAATTCGCCGAGGTACAGCCGACTTTCGTCCTCGGCTTGCACGAACAAACCGCCTGAGATGAAACTACCGTCCGTACTCGTGCCGACGTTCTCTGTGCGCATCACTCGCCGTCGATACCACGTCGAGGCCACCGTCGAGCAGCAGTGCAGCACCGTCGTCACGTGTCTCGAACCGCGTACGGTCGTCTCGAGTTCGACGCCATCCTGGCGCACAAGTCGCAACAGATACTGGAGTGAGTATGGTCACGAATCTCGACGAAGGCGGCGAGGCAGTAGGGGCCGGCGATGCCGTCGAAGCTGAAGTCACTCGAGCAAGGTGGTGGGCGTACAGTTGTGACGTAGCATCTGTTGCGGTAGATTTTGTAACCCGTGACATCCGGCGTGTTGTCGAGCACGACTGCGATGTCTCCATCCGTTGTTCGTTCGATGTTTGCCGAGGACGGTTCGACGACAGATGGGAGCGATGGGAGCCGGTCTGTCTGCAGCGTGTAAGTGCTGATGTCGAGCAAGTCGATCACTTGCTCATGTGCGCTGGTCTGCCTCAGCCCTGACGCAAGTCCAAGCGCCATTACTAACGGCGGGATGATGGTGAGCGCAGCGGTGCGAACGGACAAGTTCTTACGCAAGGAGAAAACAACGTTATCCGGCGGACTCATGAGACGTATTCCGCAGTGACGATGTAACCGATACTGGGGTACGCGTCGTATGACACCATTGACCTCGATCAGACCTTGCGTCTGTCAAGTGCATACCGTGTCGACGACAGCTGACGTGAATCAATGACAGGCGGTAAGCTTGAGGCACACTAAGATTTACCTGACGAAGACGCCCTGCACCGATGAGCGATACGACCACTATCCTCTGCCCGGCCTGTAACACCGTGAACAAGGTGCCGTCAGAGCGTTTGACAGACAAGCCCAAATGCGGTCGTTGTCACGTCGTGTTGTTTACCGGAATGCCGTTGACACTCGACGAGAAAGGCTTCAAACGTCTGATTGCTGTGGAGAGTGTTCCTCTGCTGGTCGATTTCTGGGCACCCTGGTGCGGCCCCTGCCGGCAGATGGCGTCCGCGTTCGCCGAGGCGGCGCAGGCACTCGAGCCCTTCATGCGGATTGCGAAGGTTGATACCGACGCTGTTCCATCGTTAAGCGCGCGATTTGGCATACGCAGCATTCCGACGCTCATGGTGTTGCGCGCGGGTGTGGAGATCGCGCGTCGGCCGGGTGCCGCATCCACGGCCGGAATCGTGGATTGGGCGCAAGCCGAGCTGATGAAGGCGTCCTGATGGATTTCATCGACTACTACGACGTCATGGGGCTCAAGCCGAGCGCCAGTGACGACGAGATCAAGCGCACATACCGGAAGCTTGCGCGCAAGTACCACCCTGACGTCAGCAAGGAAGACGACGCGGAGACGAAGTTCAAGGAGCTAGGTGAAGCGTACAGCGTGCTGAAAGACAAGGACAAGCGCGCCGAGTATGACGAGCTGCGAACCTATGCTGGATCCCGTCCGGGCGATTTCTCGCCGCCGCCCGGATGGCAGCCCGGTCGAGCATCCGGCGAACAGCCCGGCGCCACCGACTGGCGACAGCAACATGGCTCATCCAGCGCTGACTTCAGCGAATTCTTCCGTGAGATTTTTGGCGACCGATCAGCCGCCGGAAGTCAGCAGCGCAACGGAGGCGGTGCTGCGCACGGGCCGTATGATGGACGGAGCGGCGGTGCACGGCCCGACACCTTTTCCGTTCGCGGAGAGGACGTCGAGACTGCGCTGTCCATAAGCCTTCAAGATGCCTTCGCAGGAACGTCGCTGCCGCTGTCGCTAAGCGTGCCTACGTGGCAGGCCGACGGAAGCGTGCGTGTCGACGAAAAGGTACTGAACGTGCGAATTCCCAAGGGCGTGCGGTCCGGGCAACGCATTCGGCTTCGCGGCCAGGGCGGTCCGGGTATCGGCGAAGGCGATGCCGGCGATCTTTACATCGAATTGACAATCCTGCCCGACAAGCAGTTTCAGCTCGATGGCCGTGACGTGACGCTGGTATTGCCGATAATGCCTTGGGAGGCTGCACTGGGTGCCGAGGTCATGGTTCCAACGCTCGGTGGTGATGTGAAGCTTCGGATTCCCGAACGTTCGCGTGGCGGACGCAAGCTGAGATTGGCGGGCCGTGGCCTGCCAGGCTCTCCAGCGGGGCATCAGTACGTGGTGTTGCGTGTTGACTTCCCGTTGCCAGAGACCGAAGAACAGCAGGCGTTGTATCGTGAAATGAGCAGGCTCTGGGCGCACGACGATCCACGCGCCGCTGCGGGAGAATGAGAATGAACAGCGTGGAAATCCATCATGGCGAATTGCTTCCAGACGATTACGGCTACACCTTGGAAGACGTTTGTGTGCTTTGCCATGTCGAACGACACTGGGTCATCAGCAGTATCGAGCACGGTGTCATCGAGGTCTCTGAAATCCAGTCGCATGTCTTCTCTCTGGCCGATGTCGAACGACTGACACGTGCACTTCGCATGCAGCGCGAATTCGAATTGCAGACAGAGAACATCGCACTGGTGCTGGACCTGATGGATACCATCGAGCACCAACGAAGTGAGCTTCAGCTGCTACGACGTCAGGCTCTGAACGACGACTAACAGGCGTGTATTCGGAGCGTCCGATCCAGCTGATACCGATACCTATCAAACGCCTTGGCCGTGGTGTGCTGTCTCGGTCAGCAGGTGTATTTCTGCGTTCAGCGAATTTGAAATCAGGCATGCCGACTCAGCCTTTTCCAGCAGGCGCGTTGCCTTGTGGTTGTCGACAGCTCAGCGTACGCCAACCGAGTTCTGAGGCACGTGCCATGCCCCGGAACGACAGGCCAAAGCAGTCAGCCACGGCAGCCACCAGTAGGGTCTCCGGTGACCAGACATCGCCAGGTCCGCCGAACTACGCTGGCGGAGCTGATTTGAACTCTGCAAGACCGGTGCTGGTCAGGCTGACGTGGCCGGCAGATGCTGCCTCGGCCATGACACGGTAGTGGTGTGGATAAGCTTTCATGTGCGGGCTCTGCTTAAAAACAGCAACTGTGGAACTTTGTTTTTCAGTAGATGACCCTTTGAGCCTTATTGATTCGAATCAAGGGTGACTTTCACGCCATGTCTATAGTACACAAGACATTTGCAAGCACGTTCGACGTCGCTTGTTCAAAGAGAATCGCCAATGACCACCAACATACCCGCGTCGAAGGAGATCGAGCCGCATCCCGGGCTCGGACACAACTCCAGTGAGTTGACGATCTCAATCGAGCTACGCATGTTCAATCGCGTCCAGCGCTATGCGGGCGATGCGCCGGTTATACGACATCTTGAGCTTCCGCCAGGTGTGACCGTCGGTGATGTGGTCGACGATCTCGCCATACCCAAGAACGAGATCTTCATCGCCTTCGTCAACGGACGTGACATCTCGGCATCGCCGGGCGAACTGACACTGACGCGCGTTCTCGCCGAGGGCGATGTACTTGCCCTCTCCGGTCCGGTGCCCTATAGCTGGGGTTACGGCGCTCCGGTCGTCTGAGTGGCGAAGATGGAGACGCGAACGGCGATCATAGCGGAAGGGGGCGGTCAGCGTGGCATCTTTACGGCGGGTGTGCTCGACGCATTCTTGCGAGCCGGATTCAACCCCTTCGAGCTTGCCGTCGGCGCGTCCGCGGGTGCACAGAATCTGTCGACATACTTTCTCGGTCTGCCGGGATATGCCAAGCGTGCAATTGCCGAGTTGTCTGCAGCACCGAGCTTCATGGTGCCGTACCGCTGGCTCGGCAAGCGGGGTGTTCTCGATCTGGATACCTACTTCTCTCACCTCGCCGAACATCCGGATTTCCTTCTGCCATGCGGCCAGGTAGACGGACTGGTCGGTCGACGAAGACTCGTCTTCGTGGCCACGCGGCGAGAGGACCTGGGGGCGATCTACTTGCAACCGGACTCGCGCACCTTGCTGCGCGACATGAAGGCCTCGAGTGCCGTACCGTTCCTTTACAAGGGAGGCGTATCCGTCGAGCGCGAGATTCTCGTCGATGGCAGTGTTGCCGACCCGCTGCCCCTGAGGCGGGCGCACGCGCTCGGTGCGCGGCGGATCGTGGTGATCCGAACTGTCCCACTGAGCTACACGAGTTCGTGCTGGCGACAGCGGTTGGACGCACTTCGACTCGGCGTTCCATTGCCGGGGATCGTCTCGACGATGATCGAGCGGCACGAACTAGCTTACGGGGATGCATTGGACTTCATCGGCCGCCCGCCCGACGGAATCGAGATCGTGCAGATCGCGCCCGAATCGCCGCTGCGAAGTCAGGTGTTCGGTAGTCGCTCAGACGCGCTGCTGGCGGACTACGCAAATGGGTTCCGGACCGGGGAGGCGGCTGTGGAAAAGCTATCCGACTGGCAGCGAGTGCATCCCGCCCGAAACACCGGCATGCGGCTATTGAGTACCTCGGACGTGATCAGGAACTGATTGTTGGTGAGCTGTTGCAGCGTGTAGCCAAGCGCGCCGATAGTCAGAGGGCAAGAGGCAGATTGACGTGGGTCAACGCGATAACGTACACACCAAAGACTATACCAGGCTGGTCTTCGCAATTGATTGACATGAAAAGCCTTGCTTTGCTTCTTGCCACAGCCCTTCTCACGGCGAGCATTCCGGATGCCGGATCAGCCGGCGTGAAAGTCGACACGCCGCCGGCAAAGCAGCAAGGAGTGGTGGCGCGTGCGTACTCAGGTGGCGTTGAGCCAGGACAAGGTGACCTTCCCCAATCCGATGATGAAGCTGTCGCCATGCCCGATTGTCTCGGCGACGTTGCTGCGGACGGTACGATCACTTGCGTCGACCCGACAACGGGACGGATCACGGCAAATGGGCCTGACGGTACGCTTGTGTGGTCGGCCGACCTCGATGTGACAGGTATTCCCGGCAAGATCGAGGCACTCGCATTGGTGGCGAGCACACCCTGGTTAATCGCACATGCCAATGAGCAAACCGGCTGTGCAAGAACTGGAGGGTCGCACTGTGCAAACGCCTTCATGGTCATGCCGATCGATCCGGACAACGTTGCGCAATCTTACCAGTGGCTTTTTACGGGTTCCGGAGGCTTCGCGACCGACACGGGCTCACTGAAATACGACTACAACCTCGGCGGCAATGATTTGCTGGCGATCGGTATCGGCGACTATCTTTATGCCGCAATCGAAGTTCACGAACTGATCCCTGATGCTGACCGATCGCAACCCGATAGCTGGCAATTCCACGGCACCAGCGTGACACGGTTCGGACCGAATCTGGTACATGACATGCGACGTGCGACTCGCTTGTATCCACAGCGGGTAGTCAGGAGTCTTGCACGTACGAGGCACGGCGACTTGATCGTCCAGTTCGACGCCGGGTCGGAGCGACTGGATGCCACGACGCTCGCGCCGATTTCTCCAGGTCCTGCACAGCCACGTTTTGCTGATTCGTTACCCGACGTGGTCGTGCCTGCCTTGATGGCGCCTGCCCGCGCGGCCGTGATCGATCAGATCACGGCACAAATCGGCATGCTTCGCGATCAGGTGCGCGAAACCGCAAGCGAACTCATTACCCTCGCCAGCGATGTTCCCGTACCTCGACCGGCAGGTAATGTCGACCAGAACTGGATGGAGGACACAGTGCATGTCTGCGCGATGGGCGGGCGCCTGTCGAGCGAACGAACTTTTCGGAGGGCAGGGCTGCAAGAGCATCTGCTCGAGCGCTTTCACTACGAAGACTGTCGATTCGAGTTTTCGTCAACCGGCATCGATTCGCCAGGCGAGTATCGAATCGACGGCACGCATGAGTTCGAGCGCACCGTCCACCACGGATCAGTCTTACACGATGAGTGGCGAGATACGCTGTATGCACTTGTCGTCGCGTCCACCGACGGACGCTCGACTCGTACCAGCGCCACGCAGTCGTGGAGTCTCGCCGAAACGCAGGGTGGGACTTCGATGGAACGCGCGACGCTGATCGAGCGACACGAGGTACAGACCGGCACAGCGGAAACGATGGTGATCCGGAATGCTCGCATCTCTGAACGAGCCCGGCATCTCCTCGGTCATCGCGATTCAAGTTTCGAGGGGCAATGGACGTTGGAGGGAGTTGCACCGGAAGGACATTCGGTTTCTGTCAACATGGAGCCTGCCTTTGAGCGTACGCTCATCGACACTGCGAACAGCGGTGAACCTGCTCGATGGGACTTTTCCGGCTATCTGCGCGCCGATGCGTCTGATGGTAGCGTGCTGACCATTGACGTACTTCGCGATCCCACTCCCGTCATCGATGCGACGTCCAGCTTGCGCGAGGAAGAAAACGCTCTGGTCGAGATCACGGTCAGTGACGTGTCAGAGACGACAATCGATACACGCATTTCCCATGCATTGCTGATTCCGATTTCTGTCTTTCAGGACGTTGAGAAATCACGGTTCCCGTAGGTACGTACACCGGTCGGTGGGATTCTTTCCGTAGTCACCAAGTCGCGCTTGATCCAGCGCAAGTCAGGTTGAGGTGAACCGGCGCATCGTTTGAGTTCGACGGCGCATCGCCGTGCTGACATCGGATCGACGTCATGCCAACAGACACACTGGAACGTGATGTTTCGCCAATCGCTTCCGCGAATGATCAGCCAAGGCAAAAACAGAGATTCGTGCTGGTGAGACTTCAGCCCGATGACCACGACGACGACAACTTCATCAGCATGGCGATCGCGGTCGCCTGCGGACTCGGTTGCGGCGTCCGCCTGATCGCCTGCATGAACCCGCCTGATGGTGCTACGGCGCCGGTCGATCCGGTCGAGTGGGATCTTCGGCAACGCGCCGTTGCCGCACGCTTGTCGAATCTGGTCAAGTCCCATACGAACGCCGGCTGCCCCATCGACTATCAGGTTCACGAGCAGTTCGTTTTGGCAGCGCTTGCCGGATCAAAACCGGTCATCGCGGTGTCCACCGCTCCTGGCAGTCATGCCTGGCAGGAGGACAGCAGGCTCTTGCAATTGTTCAACAACGGTCCGGCATCAGTGTTGGTTGTGCCACAGACGTGTGACGACGAGAGATCGGGACGGATACGCCGAATCATGACGGCGATGGACGGTTCTGCCCGGGCGGAGTGTGCCTTGCCTAGCGCACTCGCCATTGCCGGTCATCACGGCGCTGAGCTGGTTGTTGTTCATGTCGCTCCGGAAGCGCCGCTGACGGCCGGAAACTCACTCGATGCAGAGACACTTGCGCTTGCGGAAGAACTTCACGTCCGCAACACACGGGCGGCGGAGAACTATCTCGGCGAGCTGCGCGCGCGGCATGCCAATGACGGCATACGATTCGAGACAAGACTGCTGGAGAAGGGTGACGTGCGGCGTAAACTCGTCGCCGCCGCCCGAGCTGAGCGAGCGGATTTGATCGTGCTGGCGGCGCATGGAGCCAGCGGTCATGGCGACGTCCACTCCGGCGCGGTCGCAAGCCACGTCATGGGACATTCGACGATACCGGTATTGATGATCGGGGCCGGCACCGTTCGATGCAACAACGATCGAGAGGAAGCGACACACGTACCGGAGCATCGAATCGCCAGCGCATCCTGTGGTGTGCAGTGAGCGAATCTTCAGAAAAGACAGAGGATTCCATTGAAGCCCTTGCCAGGGCACAGGAGGCTATCTGGCAGACCTCAGCCGATGCGGGCTTGACGGACAAGCTTACAGGCGCAGATACATGGCTCGACAACCTGGTCAGGCGTAGTCGCCATCCTGACGAGAAATTGGCCCGGGCGGCCGACTGGATTCTCGATAACGAATACCGGATTCGCCGAGCCATCCGTATGGTGCGGCGCGACTTGCCGACAACTACCGTTTCCAGCCTTCCTGCGTTTGCTCCAGAGCAATTTGCAGCGGATGCGTCTGGCACCGACGACACGCCTGGCAGCGTATCAGCCGATCTCACATCCACCTGCGTGAGAGCTCACGAAGTTGCCTGCCGGTTGCTCATCGATTGCGACTTGAGGGTTGAAAAGCAAGCGCTGCTGGATTGGCTGTTGCGATATCAGGCGATCACACCGCTCGATGAAGCGGAGCTCTGGGCCTTGCCGGCGATGGCAAGACTCATCTGCCTGCGTAGGTTGATGCTCGCGGTCGCCGACTTGACCGATCTGCCGGCACCCCTGATTGCGATGCAGCGAACGGTTGAGCAGTACGGCGATCCGGACGCGGAGGTCGGTGACGTCGTAGCGGCTCTCGTCGCGCTAGACGAGATTGATTGGTCGGAATTCGTCGCGTCGGCCAGTTGTGTCGAAAGAGTGCTTGGCACCGAGGCCGCAGCCATTTATGAGTCCATGTCACCAGACACACGAGCTCACTATCGTCGGGCCGTGGAGCGGTTCGCGGCGCAAACCCGAAGCAGTGAACTCGATGTGGCTGAGCGGGTCGTTGCGTGTACATATGAGCATCGTCACGACCCACTCCTAGGGCATGCCGGTTACTGGCTGATCGGCGACGGTAGTGAATCGCTTGCCGCGTCGCTCGGACTGCACGAGCGCTACAGTGCGAGAGTAAGCGTTTGGCTACAGCAGCACCTGCATTCACTCTACGCAATCGGGCTTTTCGCGGTCACGTTGGCCGCACTGACGATCCCGGTCGCCTATCTTCGTCTCGTCGGGGCATCGCCTTACCAGTATCTGCTTGTCCTCGCTCTTGCCTCGATGCCGGCCAGCGTCATTGCCGTTGGTCTGGTGAACTGGATCGCTACCCACTGGCGTTCGCCGTGTCGGCTGCCATCACTCGATCCACGCCGCGGCATTCCCGCAGGGTCCGACACCTTGGTGGCGATACCGGTCATCGTGCACGCGGTCGAGGAAGTCGTCGCGTTGATCGAGCGACTCGAGATTCGTCACCTGGCAAACCCTGACGCTCGGCTGAGTTTCGTCTTGCTGTCGGATCTCGCTGATGCACCTGCCGAAAGCATGTCCACGGATCAGGCAATCGAGCGCGCGCTCGTTGACGGAATAGAGAGCCTGGCCGAGCGATACGCCGATGCCGGGCCTTCGCGATTCGTGCTGTTGCACAGAGCCAGACGTTTTAACCCGGCCGAGAATCTCTGGATGGGGCGGGAGCGCAAACGGGGCAAGCTCGAGGAGCTCGACGCCCTTATTGTCGATGGCTGGCTGGAACCCTTCGCGTTGCGCATCGGGGACATGGCCGCACTGCGTCGAACTCGCTATGTCATCACGCTCGATGCCGATACCACGCTTCCACCCGATAGTGCCGCTCGACTGGTTTGCACTCTCGCTCATCCACTAAACCGGGCTTGCATTGATTCTGTGACCGGCAGGGTAAGCAGCGGCTACACCGTTCTGCAGCCTCGTGTGGAAACGCTGGCTCTACGCCGTACCGCGACGTCCTTCGCGCATGTGTATGCTGGCGACGGTGCGATCGACATCTATTCGCGAGCGGTTTCGGACGTCTACCAGGATCTATTCGGTCAGGGTAGCTTTGTCGGCAAGGGAATCTACGAGGTACGCACTTTCCGTGCAGCCCTCGAAGGCCGTGTGCCGGAGAATTGCATTCTCAGCCATGATCTTTTTGAGGGCTTGCACAGTCGCGTTGCTCTGGCCAGCGAAATCGTGCTCTACGAAAGTTACCCCGGGAGCTGGATAGAACACGCGCAGCGCCAACACCGCTGGATTCGAGGTGACTGGCAACTGTTGCCCTGGCTCGGCGGCACGGTACCGGCAGCGAGTGGCACCCGTCTACCGAGTCGATTCACTGGCCTTGATCGCTGGAAGCTGCTGGACAACCTGCGTCGAAGTATCGTGCCTCCCATGTTGCTCGGCTGGTTTCTGGCTGGTTGGTTTCTGTTTCCCGGTAGTGCGATCGTCTGGACGCTTCTCGGCATCGGTGCCTTTGCGCCCTACCTTCTTGACGAATCACTGTCAGGACTTGCAAGAGTGGCACGTCGGCGATCGTCCCGAGGGGCCGGACACCGTCTCGGTGCTCGGTTGATGCGCTCGGGTTTCGCCCTCGTCTTCCTTGTCGGTGATTCGCGAATAGCGCTCGACGCGATCATTCGGGCGTTGTGGCGCAGCTTTGCAAGCGGTCGACGCATGCTGGAGTGGATGCCCGCGGAACACACCCGTCAGAACGGCATTCGAAATGGCACGAAAAGATCGACCTGGAGGCTGCTATGGCCGTCGCCAGTCTTGGCTATCGCGACCGGCGCAGCACTGTTCGTCATCGATCCTCGAAGCTTGCTCGTCGCGATACCTCTTCTTGTCGCGTGGTTGCTCGCACCACTCGTCGCGTTGTTGTCGGCACGGCCGAGAACAGTTCGACGCGACACTCTGCGTTCGGTCGATCGTGCTTACTTGCGCAAGATCGCGAGGCGAACGTGGCATTTCTACGATACGTTCGCAGGTCCTGATGATCACTGGCTACCACCGGACAACTATCAGAGTCGTCCGGTCATGCGACTTGCGCGGCGAACATCACCGACGAACATCGGCTTGTACCTCGCCTCGACGGTTGTCGCCCGTGATATCGGTTTCATCGCGACACCCGAATTCGAGGCGCGTGCCCGCCATGTACTCGATAGTGTCGATCGGCTCACGCTGCACCGTGGGCATCTTCTGAACTGGTACGACACCGCGACGCTGGCACCACTCGAACCGCACTATGTCTCGACCGTCGACAGCGGCAACCTCGCGATCTGTCTGATCGCTCTCATCGAAGCGTGTCGCGACTTCAGACAACGTCCGCCCGTCGAACATTCAGCCATCGACGGCATCATCGATACCACGCAATTGTTGCGGGAAACCTATCGACCGCCCGCTGCCACCGATGACGACATACGCGACTACGCTTGCGAAACCCTCTCGGACGTCACGCGAAGTGCCTTCGACGAATTCGAGAACGAACTCGCCCAACTCGCCATGCGCACAGCAGATCTGTCTGGACGCGAATGGCGAACACGACTCGAGCGCGCACTGCTCCATCACTGGTTCACCCTGGAGCGCGCCATCATCGCGGACGATGTCGACGACTCGGCAGGTTCCAGCGAAATCGACGAACAACTCGTCGAACGTCGAGTCTGGCTCGAACGTGTCGATCATCAACTGCGTGCCACAATGCGTGACCTCGATGCCTTGTGTCCGTGGCTCGTGGTGCTCGACGACGCACCACCTGAGCGTAAGAAAGTTGCGGCCGCGATCGATTCGCTCTGGACTCCGTCGCTGGCGCCGGATCTGGCGGCTATGCGTGCCGAGGAGTACCTGGTGTCGCTTGGCAAGGGTTCGGCTGCACGAGGTTCGGCCACAACGAAAGACGCTGAGAACCGCTGGGATCAGCGCTTGCGAGATGCTCTGACGTCCGGCCTGCAGCGAAACAAGGCTCTGTTCGACGCACTCGAATCCGTAGCGAGTCGCGCACATGCCTGTTATCGCGATATGGACTTCGCCTGGCTGTACGACGACACACGACGACTGCTGCGCATCGGCTACGACGTGTCTGCCGGGCGGCCCGACCCCAATCATTACGATCTGCTGGCATCGGAGGCGCGTATCGCGAGCTTCGTCGCGATTGCGCGTCGCGATGTCCCCGTCGCCCACTGGTTCGCGCTCGGTCGGCCTCTCGTGCGTCCCGCCGGACACCCGACAGCCCAGTCGTGGAGCGGATCGATGTTCGAATACCTCATGCCGCCCCTTTTTTTGCCGGCGGCCCGCGATACCTTGCTCGGTGACAGCGAATCACAGGCGGTGCTGGTTCAACAGGCATCTGCGACAGCCAACGGCATACCTTGGGGTACATCGGAATCCGCCTTCGGCGCGACCGATGTCGACGGCAACTACCAGTACCAGGCGTTCGGCTGCGACGATCTCGGCATTCGTCGTGGCCTCGAGCGCGATCGCGTAGTCGCACCCTACGCCAGCCTGCTCGCCCTCGGCGCCTGGCCGCGCGCCAGTGTGGACAATCTCCGACATCTGGATCGACTCGGTGCGCTCGGGCTCTACGGTTTCATCGACGCTCTCGACTACACCGCCTCGCGTCGTCCCCCGGATGCTCCCTTTGCAAGGGTAGAGACGTGGATGGCACACCACCATGGCATGTCGTTGATCGCCATACTCGACGCACTTTCAGACGATGCGATGGCACAGCGCGTCCTGCGCGAACCCACCTTCAGTGCAATCGAACTCCTGCTACACGAGCGTGTCCCGTGGGACGCACCCTCCGAACGACCACGCGTGCCGATCGGCGTCGCCGGTAATGGCGACGATACGCCTGCCCGTGAAGCGGGTTCAGTCTGGGTACCGCCGCGAAGCTCGCCCGCCCACCCGATACAATTGCTTGGCAACGGACGACTGTCCGCACGCTTGCGCCGCGACGGCGGCAGTACGTTGTTTCACGACGGTATCGCGCTCACACGCTGGTCAAATGATACGGCCCTGGAATACCGAGGCGGCTATCGCCTGCACGTGAGAGACGAACCGTCATCGGTCGGATGGTGGCTTGGCATGCAGCCCGACGGTCTGCCACCGCCTGATGTCGTCTTTGCCGGCCACGAAGTCGACACCGTGCAGCACGTACCCGGCATGACGTTGCGGCTCGAAAGCGCGATTGCCGCCTACGAAAACACGGACATTCGGCGCGTCAGCCTCGTCAACGAATCCGCTCAGGCGCGTGTCGTCCGTGTGACCAGTCATGCTGAAGTGGCACTGGCTCGCCCCGAGGAGGACGAACGGCATCCGGCGTTTGCCCGCATGTTCATCGAAAGCAGGAACGAGACCTTGCATCACGGACTTTCGTTCAGACGTCGGCCGCGGGAACCCGGTGCAACGACGTATTGCCTGCTGCATCGGGTGGTGCTCGATACGGACGCTGCGCTTGTCGGTATCGAGAGCGATCGGCGCCACTGGCTCGGCCGTGGTGGTGTTCCGAACGACTCTCCGGCGCTTGGCCAGATGCTTTCGGGCGAAACGGGATACACGCTCGATCCGGTCATGGCACTCGACGTGCGGGTCGAGATTCCGCCCGGTGAAACCCGCCGAATCGCCTTCCTGACGCTTGTCGACACGACGCGCGAGGCCGTGCTCGAGCGATCGAGTCGGTTGACCCTGCCGCGCGTGGAGCGCTTGTTGGTCGAGTCCCGCAACGCGTTCTTCCGCGAACTCCACCGACGTGAACTCGATGGGGGCATTCTGCCACTGCAGCAACGTCTCGCATCCCTGTTGCTGGACCCGCAGTCAGCGTTGCGGACGGTTTCCGATTCGGTCGACGAGCCGGGCTGCCGCCAGGATGAACTCTGGTCGTACGGTCTCTCGGGTGATCTGCCGATTCTGTTGCTGCGCATGGACGAGCGCTCACCCGTCGCTCTGCTCGAGACCCTGGTTGGTGCACTAGGTTTCTGGCGACAAAGAGGATTCTTGATTGACCTTGTGGTATTGCGCATTGGCGAGGCAGGCTATGACGAGCCGCTTCGGGAACGCGTCATGCGGGTACTCAGGGAGAGTGACAGTCTCGGCCAGCTCGGGCGTGACGGCGGGGTACATCTGATATCCCTGTCACCGGCGGCAACCCGAGCACGAACGGCGCTCGAGGACGCGGCCAGCCTGGTGCTCGAGACCGATAGCGATCTCGACACATCGCTCGGGCTTGCCCGGGAGTTCACGTCACTGCCGCCGTTGCTGCAAGCGTCCGAGCCACGCGATCGTGCAGAGGTGTCACCACTGCCGTCAATCGACGATTTGCAGTTCGACAACGGGCTCGGTGGATTTGCCGCTGACGGTGAAAGCTATGTAATGCAACTCGAGCCCGGCGAGTGCACGCCCGCGCCGTGGTGCAATGTGCTCGCCAACGAAAGTTTCGGAGCGATCGTCTCCGAGAGCGGACTCGGCTTCACCTGGGCAGACAACAGCGGCGAGCGCCGATTGTCGCGCTGGTCGGGTGATCCGATTGCGGACACGCCCGGTGAGTTGCTCTGGCTGCGTGATGAAGCGACGACAGAATACTGGTGTGTGCCGCCGATGGCACCGTACAATGACGCGCCCGTACAGGTGCGACACGCGCTCGGCCATACCCGTTGGCAGCGCCATGATCACGGCCTCGAGCAGACTCAGTTGGTCGTTGTACCACCCGATGCGCCGGTTCGACTCGTGCGTCTGCGACTTCACAACCCGGGCGAACGAATCAGGCGTCTGACTGCCACCTACTTTGTCGACTGGTTGCTCGGTGCTCTGCCGTCGCAGGCGCGGCGTCATGTCAGAGCAGGCTACGATGCGCGCGCCAATGCCATCTTCGCACGCAACGACTGGAACGCGGATTTCGCTGGGCGCATAGCGTTTCTGAGCGCGTCTCAGGCGGCGCACAGCGTCAGCGGAGATCGGGCCGCGTTCATTGGCGAGGGAGGCGATCTGCGCCGACCGGCGGCGCTCGCACGCACCGACCTGGGTGGGCGCTTCGTTCCGGGTGGCGATGCCTGTGGCGCATGGCAGGTGCATCTTGATCTTGCGCCGGGAGAGCATCGCGACATCGTGTTCGTGGTCGGGGAGGGCGCGACTCGATCGGAAGCCGAAGCCCTCGTTGCCCACTGGCGGGAGCCGGCGAGGATCGACACGGCATTGAGCGAATTGTCTGATCGCTGGGACACGCTTTGCGGCGCTGTCAAGGTGCGGACACCCGACGCGGCCTTCGATCTGCTGATCAACCGTTGGCTGGTCTATCAATGCGTCTCGTCGCGGCTGCTGGCACGGGCTGGCTTCTACCAGGCGAGCGGCGCCTTCGGATTCCGGGATCAGCTTCAGGATTCACTCGCATTGTTGCCTGCCGATCCTGGATTCGCGCGCAGACGCATTCTCGATGCAGCCACCCGTCAATTCGAGGAAGGTGACGTACTGCACTGGTGGCACCCACCCCTGGGACGCGGTATACGGACGCGCTGCTCGGACGACAGACTCTGGCTCGCCTACGCGACGTTCCGCTACATCAAGCGTACCGGTGACATGGCCATACTGGATATCGAACTCCCGTTCCTGTCTGCGCCTGAACTCGAGGACGACGAGGAAGACCGGTATGCGGTGTTTGCTCAAGGCAGCGTCGGAACGCTGCTCGAGCACTGTGCGCGGGCGGTGGAATGCGGCATGCGAACAGGTGCGCACGGACTGCCGTTCATCGGCACCGGCGACTGGAATGATGGCATGGATGGCATCGGTCGCCGGGGGCTGGGCGAAAGTGTCTGGCTCGCCTGGTTCCGGATCGTTGTCGTGAGGGGTCTTGCACCGCTCGCCGAAGGCCGTGGTGCCGCTGACCGCGCCGGACACTGGCGTGAACATGCACAAGCACTCGAACGGGCAATCCACGCCAACGCGTGGGACGGCGACTGGTTTCTCAGAGCCTTCGATGACGATGCCGAAGCCTGGGGCTCGTCGGCCAGCGAGGAGTGCAAGATCGATGCGCTGGCGCAGGCATGGAGCGCGCTCGCCGACTGTTCGGACGCATCACGCGTGCGCCAGGCGCTGGCTTCAGCGGATCATCACCTTGTCGATCGCCAGGCGCGGCTCGTTCGCCTGCTCACGCCCCCTTTTCATGATACGCAGCGTGAGCCCGGGTATATCAAGTCTTATCCTCCGGGCATTCGCGAGAACGGCGGACAGTACACACATGCGGCAGCCTGGCTCGGGCTTGCCTGGTCGCGACTCGGGGAAGGCGATCGTGCCTACGAGATCTTCGATCTCATCGGTCCGATAAGACGATCAGCGACGCGGGCCGGAGCGGAGCACTATCGCACCGAACCCTATGTGCTGGCGGCCGACATCGGCGGGGGTGGCAGACATGAGGGTGTAGGGGGCTGGACCTGGTATACGGGGGCGGCCAGTTGGGTCTGGCAGTTGGGCGTCAGCGGCATACTCGGCATCGAGCATGTGCTGGGAGGCATCCGCGTGTCGCCGCAGCTGCCGGCCGCCTGGTTGGTCGTCGAGGTCATGCTTCACTCGGAGGAGGGCAGTATCGCCTTGCGGATGGAACAGTTCGTCAGCGAGACGTCGAGTGTTGCGCAACTGACGATCGATGAGAAGGTGTCGGATGACGACTTCATCCCTTTCCCGGAAACTGGAACAACACGTCGGGCAGTGATCAGGATAGGCCGGCCATCGGCTGACCTGACGGCCGTCAACATGGGCGTGCGGCGAGCCCGGGACGTGCGCCAGACGGGTTGATCCGCTCAAGAGAGCGCGTCTTGACGAGTGACTGACTCGACACCCCTCGGCTAGCGTCGATGCATGGCTTGGTGGCTTTGAGTGGTCAAGAGTGGTCAAGAGTGGTCAAGAGTGGTCAAGAGTGGCCTGAGAGTGGCCTGAGAGTGGCTGAGTGTGGCTGAGTGTGGTCTGAGGGATCTCGATCCTGTGATTGATCGAGATCAAGCGCCTGAAAGCGTCATGACGCAGCATGGTGTACGCAAACGACAAAGACGGCATGCACGTTGCCCGATACCGTGACATCGAGGAAGGAATGGCGCGAGCAGATGCAATCCGGTCGACCGGCGTTCGAAGGCCAAGCCTTGCGGTCTGGAAGTTCGCATCTTGCGACGGCTGTCAGCTGACCTTGCTCGACTGCGAGGATGAACTGCTCGCACTCGGCGATGCCATCGATATTGCACACTTTCCGGAAGCCACGAGTGCGAGTGTCGAAGGCCCCTATGATCTTTCGCTGGTCGAGGGATCGATCACCACAGCGCATGACGCCGAGCGGATTCTCGAGGTGCGCCGATCGTCGCGCACCCTGGTGACGATAGGCGCCTGTGCGACATCCGGTGGCATCCAGGCACTCCGGAATCTTGCTGACGTCGACGAGTACATTGCTATCGTCTATGCACGTCCCGACTACATCCAGACGCTCGCGACGTCTACTCCGATCTCCGCGCACGTGCCGGTCGACTTCGAACTCCGCGGTTGCCCGATCGACAAGGGCCAGCTGATCGAGACGATCGTTGCCTTCATCGCCGGTCGCGTGCCGAATACGCCCGCACACAGTGTGTGCGTGGAGTGCAAGGCACGCGGCACACCGTGCGTCATGGTCGCGCAGGGTACGCCTTGTCTCGGACCGGTCACGCACGCAGGCTGTGGCGCCATCTGCCCAGCCTACAATCGTGGCTGCTATGGCTGCTTCGGGCCGATGGAGGCGCCCAACGCACGCGCACTCGGCGATCGCTGGCTCGCTCTTGGCGCTGAGCCACGCAGCGTACGGCTCGCCTATCATTCCTTCAACGTCGGCAGCCTCGACTTCAGAGCCGAGGGGATACGCCACGAAGCGGGCGAAGCCGACATCGCTGACCGGCCGAGTCATGGCAACGGGGTCTCGGGCGAGTCGGATGTAAGCGGAGCGGACGGCGAATCGAACGCGGGAGTGCAACCATGACACGCCGGACCATCAAGGTCGACTACCTTGCGAGGGTAGAGGGGGAGGGGGCGTTGCATGTGAGCATTGACGGTGATCGCGTGGAGGACGTTCGCCTCGAGATCTTCGAACCGCCTCGCTTCTTTGAGGCCTTCCTGCGCGGACGGCATTTCGAGGAAGTGCCGGACATCGTCGCGCGCATCTGCGGGATCTGTCCCGTCGCCTATCAGATGAGTGGCGTGCAGGCGATCGAGGCGGCTCTCGGTGTCCACGTCGACGGACAGCTGGCAGCGCTCCGCCGCTTGCTTTACTGCGGCGAATGGATCGAGAGCCATGTGCTGCACGTTCACATGCTGCACGCACCGGATTTTCTCGGCTATGCAGGCGCCGTCGAGATGGCCCGGGATCACCGTGGCATCGTCGAGCGGGGACTGGCCATGAAGAAGGCCGGAAACCGCATCGTGCAGGTGCTTGGTGGTCGCGAGATTCATCCCATCAATGTTCGTGTCGGGGGTTTTCACAGGCTGCCGACGCGTAAGGAGCTCCGCGCCCTCGAAGCGCCTCTCGCCATCGCCCGCGAGCAAGCGATCGAGACGGTACGCTGGGCGGCATCGCTCGATTTTCCAGAGCTTGAACGCGAGCGCGAACTCGTGGCCCTGGTTCCTTCGGAAGGTTATCCAATGAACCACGGGCGCATTGTCTCGAACCTCGGAATCGACATCGATGCGCGTTCTTTCGAGGAACACTTCGAGGAGCGACACGTGCCGCATTCAACCGCATTGCAGGCCGTCGTTCGAGACCGTGGTCCCTATCTGACTGGACCGCTCGCACGCTTCGCCCTCAATCGTGAGCAGCTAACGCCGCTGGCACTCGAACTGGCTGACGAGGTCGGTCTGCAGGCACCCTGCATGAACCCTTTCAGAAGCATCGTCGTGCGTGCAGTCGAGGTGCTGCATGCCTTTGATGAGGCACTGCGGCTGATTGCCGCCTATGCTCCACCCGAGCATGCGGCGATCGATTGTCCGCCCCGTGCCGGTATCGGCATGGCTGCGACCGAGGCTCCTCGTGGACTTCTGTATCACCGCTACGAACTGAACGAGACTGGGGCAATCACGGATGCGCGAATCGTACCGCCGACTTCCCAGAATCAAGCGTCGATCGAAGATGATCTGCGTGCCCTTGTCGACAGCGATCCCGCCCGCGAGGACGATACGCTTCGCCATCTTTGCGAGCAGGCGATTCGCAATCATGACCCCTGTATCTCATGTTCGACGCACTTCCTGACGCTCGACGTCGCGCGCACGTGAACGTCCTGGCAAGACCGATGCAGGAGCAGCCTTGATGTGCCTGGCAATTCCCGGAAAAGTCGTGGAAATCGTAGGAACGGACTTGCTGACGCGAATCGGACATGTCTTGTTTGCAGGCGTCGTCAAGGAGATCAGTCTTGCGCTATTGCCGGAGGCGAACCTGAACGACTACGTGCTGGTGCACGCTGGATTCGCCATCGCGAAGCTTGATGAAGATGAGGCTCGCCGGATCGACCAGCAACTCGACGCGCTGGATGATTTGAGCGCGCAGACCGAGCGCACTACCGACAAGTCTTCGGTCAGCCATCGCCCGGACACACACTGAATCCTGAAAGGAGCAGACACTTGAGAGGAGCATGCATTTGAACCGGACAGATACGTGAAGCATGTCGACGAGTATCGGGATCCGGGTCGAGCGCGACGTCATCTCGACGCCATCGCGCGACTCGTCACTCGCGAGTGGACGATCATGGAAATCTGCGGTGGTCAGACGCACGCCATCCTGCGTCACGGTATCGACAGGCTGTTGCCTGCGGGTGTCACGCTGGTGCATGGACCCGGCTGCCCGGTGTGTGTCACGCCTGCGGGGCTTGTCGATGCCGCTATCGAGATCGCGGGTCGTGAGGGGGTGATTCTCGCGAGTTTCGGAGACATGGCGCGTGTACCGGGAAGTGAAGCGAGTCTGCTCGACGCAAAGGCACGCGGCGCAGACTTGCGGCTGGTCTACTCTCCGCTGGATGCGCTGGCACTCGCGAGATCGAACCCGGAACGTGACGTCGTGTTCTTCGCAGTCGGCTTCGAGACCACGGCGCCGACTACCGCCATGGCCGCGCATCGTGCGCAGGTCGAAGGCATTGAAAACTTCTCGATGCTCGTTGCGCACGTACGCGTACCCCCGGCGATGGAGGCGATTCTCGAGGCACCCGGACGCGTAGTACAGGGTTTCCTCGCTGCAGGCCACGTATGCGCGATAGCGGGTATCGAAGACTATTATTCGATCGCTTCACGGTACGGTGTACCGATCGTCGTGACCGGATTCGAGCCGGTCGACATCCTGCACGGGCTTGAACTCTGTCTTGGTCAGCTCGAGGCGGGTCGTACAGATGTCCTGAATCCGTATGCTCGTATCGTCAGAGAGGAGGGCAACCAGACAGCGCGTGACATCGTTGGCCGCGTGTTCCGGGTCGTGCCGCGCAACTGGCGTGGCATCGGCGAGATACCGGCCAGCGGGCTGGCGTTCAGTGAGGCGTACCGGGCGCTCGACGCAGCACGCCGATTCGGTCTTGACGCGGTGCCACTCGAACAGTCGACCGGGGCGAGCCGCGAATGCATCGCCGGCGCTGTATTACAGGGACACGCATTGCCCGGCGATTGTCCGGCCTTCGGCAAGAAGTGCACCCCGGCTCATCCGCTTGGTGCACCGATGGTCTCTTCCGAGGGAGCCTGTGCCGCGTACCATGCGCACCGACGTCGCGCCGCAACGAGCGGATTGAAAAAAGTGGATGTGGTGCTCTCGTGAAGGGCAGCATGGCGTTTTCGTGTCCGGTACCGACTCGCCCGACGGGCGAGATCCAGCTCGCCCACGGCGGTGGTGGCGCGATGACGCGTGATCTCGTCGAAGGCGTGATCCTGCCGGCCTACGGCATGGCCGCCTCACCAGCGGGAGCTTCGCACGACGGTGCTGTCCTCGACATTGATGGAGCGAGGCTGGCGTTCACGACCGACGGCTACGTCGTCCAGCCGCATCGATTTGCCGGCGGCGATATCGGTGATCTCGCCGTCAACGGCACGATCAATGATCTGGCCATGTGCGGTGCGCGACCCTTGTCTCTCTCGGTCGCGTTCATCATTGAGGAAGGCTTTTCGGTCGCGGCCCTTGAAGACGTCGCCCGATCGATGGGACTCGCCGCGGAACATGCTGGCGTCATCCTCGCCACGGGCGATACCAAAGTCGTCGACCGCGGTTCGGGTGACGGCGTGTTCGTCACGACGAGTGGCGTCGGTGTCATCGCACCAGGGGTCGATATCCGCCCCGCGCGCGTCCGTCCCGGTGACGTGGCAGTACTCAGCGGTGATGTCGGACGACACGGAACCGCCGTCATGTCCGCCCGCGAGGGACTCTCCTTCGAAAGCACGATCGAGAGCGATACACGCCCGCTTTGCCATGCAGTGGCGGCGCTCCTCGATGCGGGCGTGGACGTACATTGTCTGCGTGACGCGACCCGTGGCGGCCTGGCGACGAGCCTCATCGAGATCGCCATGAGTGCAGCTGTCGAGATCCGTATCGATGAGGCCGCGGTGCCGGTCGATGCGTCGGTGCGTGGAGCCTGCGAACTGCTCGGGCTCGACCCGTTGTATGTCGCCAACGAGGGTCGTTTCATCGCCTTCGTGCCAAAGTGTGATCAGACGCGTGCGCTGGCGGCGCTACGTGCCGATCCTGCGGCTGTTGACGCTTGTGTCATCGGGGAGGTCGCCGAGATCGACATTGCTTCGGCCGAGGGCATGGTCATCGGGCGCACCGCCATCGGCGGCGAACGTGTGCTCGACTTGCCAAGTGGGGAGCAACTGCCACGCATCTGTTGAAGCACTGTAACCGTTGGACAAGCGATCAAGTGCACCAAGCCGATGAATCGAACACGCGAATGATTTTCGGTCATGCGTGCAACAGATTGATGGTGCCGGACATGTGTTTCGGAATTGACCCGGATCAGGGTCACTGGTATCCGTTCCGCCAATGCCAGCGAGATGCTGAAAGAAGCTGTTGTCGCAGATCAACGACGAGGGGCGCATCTTGCTGAACAATGCCCTTGCACCGACACCCATACGCGTCAACGAGATCGAATTGCCGTGACATCGAACAGCCCATCGTCGCTGACTTCCATTCAAGACGCCGGGGCACTTGATCTGCGTCAACGGTCGTGCGACCGGATCAAGGGAATGTTGAACAGGTGGCCTGGAGCACCAGAGCTGTTCTTTCACCAGCGCGATGGAGTTCTGAAGATTGCTATCGCGCTGTAGCCCATGCCTTCCAGCCCTTGGACGGCGCCGATCCGGGAAAGCGCGTGACCGACGTCCAGAAACGCACCACGCCCTCCGTTGTCGCGTTCGGCAGTGATGGTGAGCTTCTCGGTCGAGGCGGACAATGGCGACGCCTGGGTCGAGATCGATGGCCGTCGGGTAGCGTCGGGGGGATCAGAAGATCGCGGTCTACGATCTCGGCGGTGGGCAGACGCGCATGCCTGCGATGCAGGGCGCGGTCGAGACATTCTTCGGGCGCGAGCCCCGTCACGATGTGAACCCCGACGAGGCGGTGGCGGTGGGTGCGGCGATACAGGCTGCGGTGCTGGCTGGCGATGTCGAGGACGTGCGTCTGCTTGAGGTGACGCCGCGCTCGCTCGGTATCGAGACGCTCGGTACGGTGATGACGACACTAATCCCGAAGAACACGACCATACCGACGCGGGCGAACAAAACGTTCTCGACCGCCGACGACAATCAACCGGCCGTCACCGTGCATGTACTCCAGGGCGAGCGCGAGCGTGCCGAAGACAACCGTTCGCTCGGTCGTTTCGATCTCGACGGCTTGCCTCCGGCGCCGTACGGCACGCCGCAGATCGACGTTGCCTTCGACATCGACGCGAACGGTATTCTCGATGTCTCGGCGGCGGACAAGTTGAGCGGCAAGGCGCAGTCGATCACTATCCGCGCCGCGAGCGGACTTGCCGAAGATGGGGTACAGCGCATGATCCGCGACGCCGAAACGCACGTGGAGGAGGATCGGCGCTTTCACGAGCTCGTCGACGCTCGCAATCGTGCAGATGTACTCGTTCATCGGACTCGCCGGGTGCTCGACACGCGAGACGACGTTCGCCCAGCCTCGGAAAACGATTGGGTAGAGTCGGCCATCGTAGCGCTCGACGAGGCTGTGCGCGGCAAAGAACGCGATTTGATCGATGAGCGGGCGCGTGCGCTGACAGATGCGCTGACGGCACTCGAGCAGGGCGGGCCAGGCACGGCATCCGAGGCGAAACGTACCGCGGACACGGCCGACGATGACGTCATGGACGTCGAGTTCGAGGAAGGCTCCCCGTGACAGCCAACGCATCTGCACCAGAGTACTAGCGGAGAACATTTCATGAGAATGGACAAGCTGACCAGCAAGTTCCAGCTGGCCCTGCAGGACGCCCAGTCGATCGCGCTGGGTCGGGACCATCAGTTCATCGAGCCCGCGCACCTGATGGTGGCGATGCTCGATCAGTACGGCAGCGGCGTGCGCCCGCTCCTCGCCCACGCGGGGGTCAACGTCAACGGTCTCCGGGTCGAGCTCGATCGTGTGCTCGATGCCATGGCTGAAGTGCAGGGCGCGGGTGGGGAGCTGCACGTCTCGAACGAGCTCAACAGGCTCCTGAACCTGACCGACAAGACGGCGCAGAAGCGGGGGACCAATACATCTCGTCCGAGATATTCGTGCTTGCCGCCCTCGAGGAGAAGAAGAACGCGCTCGCCACGGCAATGCTCGCGAACGGGGCGAACCTCGCAGCGCTCGAAAAGACGATCGAACAGGTGCAGGGCGGTCCGGTCACCGACCAGAACGCCGAGGAGAACCGGAAGGCGCTCGAGAAGTACACGATCGACCTGACCGAGCGCGCCGAGCAGGGCAAGATCGATCCGGTTATCGGTCGAGACGAGAAACGCCTGAAGGCGGTACTCTCCGATCTCGCCAAGCAGGAAGGGCAGGTCATACTGTTCATCGACGAGATTCACACGATGGTCGGTGCCGGCAAGGCTGAGGGCTCGATGGACGCGGGCAACATGCTGAAGCCCGCGCTCGCCCGTGGCGAGCTCCATTGCATCGGCGCGACTACCCTCGACGAGTACCGAAAGTACATCGAGAAGGACGCCGCACTCGAGCGCCGCTTCCAGAAAATCCTCGTCGACGAGCCGACGGTCGAGGACACGATCGCGATCCTCCGTGGGCTCAAAGAGCGCTACGAGGTGCATCACGGCGTCGAGATTACCGACCCTGCAATCGTCGCGGCGGCGACCCTCTCGCATCGCTATATCGCTGACCGTCAGCTACCCGACAAAGCGATCGATCTGATCGACGAAGCCGCCTCCCACATCCGCATGGAGATCGATTCCAAGCCCGAAGCGCTCGACCGGCTCGAGCGCCGCGTCATCCAGTTGAAGATCGAGCGTGAGGCACTCACCAAGGAGTCGGACGACGCCTCAAAGCGACGCTTTTCCGATCTCGAGACCGTGATCCACAAGTTGGAGCGCGAGTTTGCTGATCTCGAGGAGATCTGGAACGCCGAGAAGGCTTCGGTGCAGGGCACGACCTCCGTCAAGGAGGAGCTTGAGCGCGTTCGTCAGGAGTTCGAGACCGCGCGCCGTGCGGGGGATCTCGGACGCATGTCGGAGCTGCAGTACGGGCAGATTCCGGCGCTCGAGAAAGAGCTTGCTGAAGCCCAGGAAAGCGCCGACGATCAAGACATGCGGCTTCTGCGCATGAACGTCACTGCTGACGAGATCGCCGACGTCGTCGCGAAATGGACCGGTATCCCTGTATCGAAGATGCTCGAGGGCGAGAAGGAGAAGCGCCTCCGCATGGAGGGTGATCTCAGCCGGCGTGTGATCGGGCAGGACGAAGCGGTGACGGCGGTGTCGGACGCGATCCGGCGCTCGCAGGCGGGTTTGTCTGATCCGGACCGACCGATCGGCTCGTTCCTGTTCCTCGGGCCAACCGGTGTCGGCAAGACGGAGCTGACTAAAGCGCTCGCAGACTTCTTGTTCGATTCACAGGACGCGATGGTCAGGATCGACATGTCGGAATTCATGGAGAAGCATTCTGTCGCGCGCCTGATCGGGGCCCCGCCGGGCTACGTCGGCTTCGATGAGGGCGGTTACCTGACCGAGGCCGTTCGCCGGAAGCCTTACTCGGTAATCCTGTTCGATGAGGTCGAGAAGGCGCACGCGGACGTCTTCAACGTCCTCTTGCAAGTGCTTGACGACGGGCGGCTGACGGACGGACAGGGCCGCACTGTCGACTTTCGGAACACCGTCATCGTCATGACCACGAATCTCGGCAGTCAGCGCATCCAGAGGATCGCCGCAGACGGCATCCAGGGCGGAGACTACGAGGCGATGAAGGCAGCAGTGATGGAGGTGGTTGGAGAACACTTCCGCCCCGAGTTCGTCAACCGAATCGACGAGAGCGTGGTGTTCCGTCCGCTGTCGAAGGAGAACATCAGGCTGATCGCAGGCATTCAGATCGGGCAGCTGGAAGGACGGCTGTCCGAACGTCAGCTCGCGCTCGTCGTCACCGACACCGCGCTCGATCGGATCGGGGAGGCAGGCTTCGATCCAGTATACGGGGCACGTCCGCTTCGGCGGGAAATCCAGCAGAGCCTGGAGAACCCGCTTGCGCAGAAGATACTCAAAGGTGATTTCGTGCCTGGCGATACGGTGTTCGTCGATGTGCAGGACGGCGAGCTCGTGTTCGGCAATGGCGCGACTGCCCACGACGTGGCTGTCGCCATTTGATCGTGACGATTCGAGGTCGTGCCGAGGGCATGGTCATCGGGCGTACCGCCATCGGCGGCGAACGAGTGCTCGACTTGCCGAGCGTGGAGCAACTGCCGCGCATCGGTTGAACCACTGAAGCCATCAAATCAGCCGATGCCGCACGACGATCACAGCCAGACCGAGGGTCAGTGTAGCGATAGCGATCAAAGGTAGCGTGCTTGCCAGCACGTCGCTCGACGGCAGAGCCTTCAGGAAAGAGCCCTGCACGATGATCAGGAAGTGCCTGAGTGGATTGGCCAGCGAGACGTTCTGTAGCCAGATAGGCATGTTCTCCACTGGCGTGGCAAAACCTGATGTCAATATCAAGGGTACAACGAGGGCGAATGCGCCGAGTATGGCCTGCTGCTGAGTTCTCGCGATCGAGGAAACGACCAAGCCGATGCCGGCGCTCGAAAGGATGAAGACGAACAGTGTTGACAATAGCCAGAGTGCACTGCCTGTGAACGGGATGCGAAACAGTAAGACGCCGGCGAGCATCATCAGGATTCCGAGACCGGCACCGATCAGAATGGCTGGGATGCACTTTCCGGCGATGATTTCGCCTGAAGACAAGGGCGACACCAACAACTGGTCGAAGGTTCCGAGCTCGCGCTCGCGAGCGATGGATAGTGAACTGATCAACAGCGATATCATCAACGCAAGTACGGCAGAAAGACTCGGCACGACGTACCAGATCTGGGAGAGGTTCGGGTTGAACTGATGTCGCACCGAGGGTGTCGGTGGCGAGTCGAGCAGGGTGGACGAGCCACTGCGCGGCTCGAAGAGCTTACCGGCGATCTCGGTGATGTAGCGTTCAGCAATCTGTGCGGCATTGGCGCGACGACCGTCCAGCAGTAACTGCAGACTCGGTTCCTCGCCCATGCACGCGCGGCGACTGAAGTCGGGTGCGAACTGCATTGCGAGCAGTACTTTACGTTCGTCGATCATCGCGCGCAGCGTCGCCGGATCGTTGACTGGCACGATCTCGTCGACCAGGCTGGACGCTGAAAGACGCTCAACCAGTTCTTTGGCGTGACTGCCGGCGTCTCGATTCAGCAAGGCAATATCGATACGGCTCAACTCGAGTGTGGCCGCGAAGCTGAAGATCAAGAGCTGCATCAGCGGCGGACCGATCAGAATGGTCCGTGTCAGCGGATCACGGAGATAGCTGAGGAACTCCTTGATGACCAGCGCGTAGAGACGCTGCATCTTCATGGGATTGATTGATCCTGCCACGTCAGGAACCATCGATCGTGGTGGAAGAGGTCTTCACGGCAAGGAGCAGGAACGCGCCACCGATCAACGTCAGCAAGACAACGTCCTTCCACAGGAGAGCCCAGATGTTGCCGGCAAGGAAAATCGTCTGTAGTCCCTCGACGTACCAACGCGCACCGATGATCGTTGTCAGCCATCGTATCGGTGCCGGCATGCTGGCAATCTCATACAGGAAACCCGACAGCAGGAAGGCCGGCAGGAAACCTGAAAGCAACGCGACCTGTGCGGCTATGAACTGGTTCCTGGCGAGCGTCGAGATCAACAAGCCTTGTCCGAGGGCGGGTAACAGAAACGCCACCGAGAGCAACAGCAGTGCGCCTGGTGAACCGCGCATGGGCAGACTGAAGAGGCCCATCGATAGCAGTGTGCAGAGCGCGACAGCGATCAATCCCAGGAGAAAGTACGGCGTGAGTTTCGCCAGTACGATCTCCAACGCGTTTGCCGGTGTCGACAGCAACGCTTCCATGGTGCCGCGTTCCCATTCACGGGCGACGACCAGCGCCGTCAGCAGCGTGCCGATCATCGCCATGACGATGGCGATTGCGCCAGGCAGAAGCACACGTCGGCTGTCGAGTTCGGCGTTGAACCAGTAGCGGGGTTCGATGCTGACGCTTGCGCCTTGTCTCGTCGGGTCGATCCCGAGCCGGTCAGCATTGCGCCCGGCAAGCCAGCGTCGGTATATGCCCATCGCGTATCCGGCCGTGAAGTTAGCCGTATTCGGCTGTGATCCGTCGGTGACGATCTGCAGCGTCGATGCGGCGGTGCCATAGACCAGGCGGGATTCGAAGTCACTCGGAATGATCGCGTATCCGCGGATGGCGCCGGACGTCAGCAGTGGATCGGCTTCGCGCCGATCGTGCAGCACGCGAGTGTCCAGATACGCACTGGCGGTGTAGGCGGAGGCCAGTTCGTTTGCCGCCGGTCCTTGCCCCTCGACGACCACGGCGAAGGGTACGTTGTCGTTATCCAGAGAGACCGCGAACGCGAACAGGAAAAGGAGCACAATCGGCAAGACGAATGCGATCAATAGTGACGATGGATCGCGCATGACCTGAAATACTTCCTTGCGCGCCAAGCCCTTGAAACGACCGAATCCACTCATGCCGATGCGCGCGACGGACTTGCGCGTCCTGTTGAACCCTTGTCTGTTGCAGATGAAGAGGGATCACGCCGACGCGATTCGACCAGGCGTATGAAAGCATCCTCCATCGTCGGTTCAGGCAATTCGCTGTCGGCGACCTTGGCTTTCAACGCGTCCGGGGACGCGAGCTCGATCAGGCAACCGTCCTGCACCAGCGCCACCCTGTCGCAATACTCGGCCTCGTCCATGAAGTGGGTGGTCACCATGATCGTCACCCCACGGGTGACGAGTCCGGAAATGTGAATCCAGAATTCCCGCCGAGTGATCGGATCGACGCCCGAGGTCGGCTCGTCCAGAAAGAGAACTCGCGGCCGATGCATCAGCGAACAGGCGAGGGCGAGTCGTTGCCGATAGCCGAGCGGCAACTCAGCCGGTGAACGCGACAGCACGGCACCGAGATCGAAGATATCCACCATCTCGTCGATGCGTTGTCGTCGGGTCGCTCCGGTAAGCCGGTAGGCGCCTGAAAAAAAATCGAGATTCTGTCCGACCGACAACAATCCGTATAGCGAGAACTTCTGTGCCATGTAGCCGAGCGATGCCTTGGCGTGCTCTGGCGCACGTGCGAGATCGTAACCTGCCACTTCTGCCTGGCCACTGCTGGGCTTGAGCAGACCGCAAAGCATCCTGAACAAGGTCGACTTTCCCGCACCGTTTGGTCCGAGCAGGCCGAACACCTCGCCAGCGTTGACTGTGAAGGTCACATCGTTTGTTGCGACAAAGGTACCGAATCGCTTGACGAGATGGGTACATTCCACCATTGGCCGATCGCTCATCGCGAGCGGTTGCATGTGTTCGGTGAGTGCTGAGTGACCGTCCGGACCGCCACCCAGCAGATCGATGAAGGCATCCTCGAAGCGAGGTGCAATCGCTTCGAGTCTCGCGCCGAAGCGTCTGCCGAGTGCCGCCATCGACTCCTCGCTGGCACCGTCGGCGCGCACGAGTCGTACGCTGGCGCCCTGGATGACGCCATCGCGCACCTCGGCGAGTGCGAGACCTTCGCTCAACAGTTTTCGTCGATCGCCGTCAATACCAACGACACGATAACTGCGTCCGTCGAGGCGGGCCGTCAGGCCAGCGGGCGTGCCGCAGTAGATCAGCTTGCCGTGATCAAGCAACACGACCTGGGCGCAACGTTCGGCCTCGTCCAGGTAGGCCGTCGACCATACGACGGCCATGCCTTCGGCTGCGAGCGCTTGCACCATGGCCCAGAGATCCCGTCGGCTCAATGGATCGACGCCGGCGCTCGGCTCGTCTAGCAGCAACACGTCTGGCTCACCCATTAGTGCACAGGCGAGACCGAGCTTCTGCTTCATGCCGCCTGACAGCGCGCCGGCCACGCGCTTCCGAAACACGGCCAAGCGCGTGAACCGGTAAAGCTTCTCGAACACCTCACCACGCTTGTCGTCAGGGATCGACTTCAGGTCGGCATAGAGCACCAGGTTCTGCTCGACCGACAGGTCCTCGTACAAACCGAAACGCTGAGGCATGTAGCCGACGCGACTGTGCACTGCATCGCGATCTCTTGCCGCATCGAGTCCGACCACCGTTACCCGACCCCGATCAGGTTTCATCAGCCCCGCGATGATGCGTAGCAAGGTTGTCTTGCCAGCACCGTCCGGACCGACCAGACCGGTCAAGGTGCCGGGTTCAAGTGTGGCTGTCATTGCGTTGATCGCGAGCGTCGGCCCGAAGTGCTTGTCGATGCCTTCGATGGAGATGCCGCGCACACGGTCTGCGTGCGCACTGGCTGCGGGCGTACGGGCTGCGGGCCAATCGACTCCGGCTGCGCTCACTGCACCTCCTCTCCTAGAAGGACTGTCACCGGCATGCCTTGGCGAAGCGCGTCATCGCTTGCGTCGACGAGAATGCGTATCCGGTAAACAAGGGCGGTTCGCAGGGATGGGGTCTCGACCGTCTTTGGCGTAAATTCGGCGCGTGGAGACACGAAGCCGACGGTACCCGAATAACGAGATCCACTGTCAGTCTCGATGGTCACGGCGGTGCCGGGCGCAACGCGCTCGAGACGAGGCTCGTCGACATAGGCGCGCACGTACGAGCGATCGGTCAAGGCGATGGCAAACACGGCTTGTCCTGCTGCGACGAAGGCCCCCGGTTCACGAGCACGGGTCAGAACGATTCCCGCAGACGGCGCCTTGAGCACGGTATCGTCAAGCGTGGTCTCGGCCTGATTCAGACGAGCGATGCTCGTGCGCAGCGCCGCCTGTGCGACGACGATGTCCTCGTCACGGGGACCGGCTTCAGCGAGATGCAGCACCTCGCGGGCTGCAGCGAGCCGTGCCGCCGCTCCGCCGCGTGCCGATGTCGCGTCATCGAGTACCATGCGACTTGTATTTTGACTGCTGAACAGTTGCTGTTGTCGGTCGGCGTGACGCTCGGCATTCACGAAGGTGATTCTGGCCTCCTCGACTGCGGCCCGCAGCTGTCCGATTTCTTCGGATCGTGCACCGGCGCTGACCCGGGCGAGCTGTGCCTCAGCCTCGACGACACTGGCTTTGGCAATCGCTCGCGATTCCTTTGCAGGCTCGGGATCGAGTGTTGCCACGGTATCGCCTGACTCAACGCTTTCGCCTTCATCGACATGCAGGGTTGCAAGGCGTCCTGCGACTCGAAACGCGAGCTGAACTTCGCGGACGTCGACGTTTCCGTAGAGATGCAAGGCGTTGGATAAATTGCTTTGCCATGGTCGGTACACGAACAAAGTCGCCCCGATGCCGACCAGCACGACACTGGCGAGGATCTTCGAACGTGCGACTTTCATCTACCCACGTCAGAGGTCGCACTCGTGCTCGCGAACCCGGCGTGCTCCCCCTCGTTGCCCGGACAAGGATGTTGCGTCATGGCGTCGTCGACAAGACCCATTTACGTTGCCGCAGGTTCGCTGATTTGACTGTTACCGTACGCAGAAAACCGGTGTGCCGATTGATTGGCATCAAGAGATGTGGCGTTACAGGTTGGCGCTCACTAGCCTGATCGATAACGGTAAGCAGGCGTGCAGACGGAAGCGCTGGCGAATTGATGCCGATCAACCTGTAGAGCACGGCAGGCGACAGACTCGCAAGACACGGTGTAGTAACGCGGCAGTCTGCCGTTGAGAGGTCGGCTAGCCATGTATCGGCACAGCGCACACGGGCTGTCATTCGCTGCCTTGCTCAGCATCGCCACTTTCGTCTCGCCGTTGCTTGCAGCGCCGTTTCCAGCGCGACCTGATGATGAACTGCGCTTCGAACTCTATTCGCGCACAACGCTTGAGCTATTCTGGACACGTGCGACGAATGGCTTGCCCCCTCTGCGCTATGAAGTCTCACGTGATGGCATCGTCCTCGGCGTGACCAGTGGCATCCACTTTCTCGATGACACCGTTCCCGCACTCGATGCGCTGGTGCCTGATGCGTCGAACAACTACGGGAGCGATGTCACCTACCGCGTGACATCCATCGATGCAAACGGAAAGCGCTCGAACCCGCGCAAGCTCGTGGCCGACATCGAGCAGGCGATCCGTGCCCGGAATCCGTCCATGCCCACCGGGCTGCGCACGGTCATCTTCTCGTCTACGGTTGTGGACCTCCGCTGGGGCAGTAGTCCCATCGGCACGGTGCCAGCGGGACATGAGATCTGGCTCGGGACTGATCGAAAAGAGCTGTCGTCATCCAGAAGCCTTCTCGGTAAAACGAAAGGACACAGTTTTCTGCTGAAAGGTCTCATGCCTGACCGGACCTACCCACTGTTCGTCATTGCCTACGATGCAGCAGGTGGACGATCAGAGGAGAGCGTGATTTGGGTCACGACACCCTTTCGGCGTTGCCACCTGCCGCGCTAGTGGTCTTCCATCAGTTCCAGTCACACGATCGAGCCGCGCGGTAATGGTGAAGGTCACAGCGCCGTAGAAGTGCAGGCGTGGTAAATCTCATGTCAATACCATTCATCCGCCGCTGCTGCCTTTCCAGAGGCGACGAATTCGTCCAGCTCCGCCCTGATTTCAGGGTCGAGCTCTGGTGGCAAATAGTTGGCAAGCATCTCTTTCCAGACACCATTGGCACGTTCCGCCGCACTCTGGCTGCCGTTTTCCGACCATGTCTCGAAAGGGCCGGCGTCTGGTAGCAGAGACTCGTAATTCGCTTCGGCGTAGTGCTGCATCGTGTGCCGGGTTAAAAGGAAGTTGTCTCCCGGCCCCGCTTCTGAATAGCTTTCGGCCGAGAGCGTCTCATCGCTGACCTCCATCCCCTGGACCATGCGCAGCATGGATCCACAATTGTCGCTATCGAGAATAAATTTCTCGTACGACATGGTCAGCCCGCCTTCCAGCCAACCCGCAGCATGCCAGACCTGATTGCTGCCCGAGAGAACAGTTGCCCACATGGCGTTCACGCTGTCTGCCATGGCCTGTCCATCCGGCGCGTTGGCGGCGGTGACATGCCCACCCCCCGAGCGCACTGGAATGCCAAGCCGACGACCGAGTTGCGACAGCGCCAGCGTGACGAGGTTGGCCTCGGGCGTGCCAAAGGTCAGACTCCCGGTGCGCAGATTCATGGTCGAATGAAAACTGCCGAGCATCACCGGACAACCGTGTCTGATCAGTTGTGTCAATGCGATGCCCGCCATGCCCTCAGCCAACGTCTGTGCTGTGATTGCAGCCGGTGATACCGGGCCCATCGCACCACCAAAGATTGCCGGAGAGACGCAGACACATTGACCCGCCGCGGCGTATTCACGGAGCGCTGCCGACATCATCTCGTCGAAGACGAATGGCGAGTTGATGTTGATGTTGCCCTGCAGGCAAGCATGCTTGTCCATGAAGTCCCTACCGAGGGCGATACGGCTCATGGCTATGCTGTCGCGCGCGCGCTCGGGAGAAGTCACTCCTCCCATGAAGGGTTTGTCGCTCAAGGTGAGATGACTCAACACCATATCCAGATGCCGCTTGTTTACGGGTACATCCATTGGTTCACACACCACACCACCGGAATGGTGAAGCCAGGGAGTCTGATAGGTGAGCTTCACGAAATTGCGGAAGTCGGCGAGCGTGGCGTATCGTCGGCCCTGATCCAGGTCTGACACGAATGGTGAACCGTAGCCCGGCATGAAGACCAGGCCATCGCCGCCGATCTGCAACGTTCGGGCGGGATTGCGAGACATGAGCTCGAACTCCGCCGGTGCGCTGGAACATAGCTCACGTGCAAGACCCAGCTCGAATCGCACGCGCTCTCCACTAACTTGCGCACCGGCTTCGCGAAAGAGATCAAGTGCGGTTGAATCACCTCGAAACTCCATGCCTACATTCTCGAGCAACCAGTCGGCCTGCGCCTCGATGCTTCGCAGAGCGGTGTCATCGAGCAGATCGTAGGGACGCAAGCGCCGATGCATCGGGGTCCTGGACATCGGGGAGCCTGTGCCCGAACCACGCGATCGACTCCGCCTGCGTTGAACTCTGGCTCTTGATTGGCCTTGTTTATCCGGGCTGACGGGTGTGTGATCCATCGCTGTATGGTCGATGCTTGTCTCAACGAGCGATAGCGCTTTTTTCTACACGCATCGTTTAGAAATACTAGACTCGGAAGATGGGCCTTCACCACTTCGACATGCTGAGAAACGCGGTAAAGCTGGCCGACTACTCGAATCTGAGCGAGGCGGCGGCTGCCCTGAACATGACGAAGGGAGCGTTGAGTCAGCAGGTCAGGAATCTGGAAGCCAGCCTTGGCATAACGTTGTTTGAACGTCACGCCAAAGGGATGCGTGTGACTGCACGCGGACAACAGCTACTTGATATCGCAAGGCTATCGTTCGAGCAGATCGAGGGTGCGTTCGAGAGGGCTCAGGCTGACATCGACAAGTGCCTGACCATCGGTACGACAACCTATTTCGCATCACGCTGGCTCTCACCGCGACTCATGCGTTTCATGCAGTCGTGCCCTGAGACCCGGTTACGGATACAACCCATGATCGAGCCCTACGATCTCGGGCATAGTGGAGTGGATGTGGCGATTCGCTGGGGTCAGCAGGGCTGGGATGGATGCCGTTCACAGAGACTATTCACGTGTCCCGCCTGGCCAGTGGGAAATACCCGGGCAGGCAGCCAAGTCGAGGAGCGCGGTGCCGAAATCGCGTTTGCCGGTTTCACGTTGTTGCACGACAGCGAAGACAGCACGGCCTGGTTCGACTGGTTTGCGTCAGCAGGAATGCACCAGAACAGACAAAAAAGGAATGCTCTGGTGGTTCCTGATCCCAACGTCAGAGTGCAAGCGGTCATCGATGGGCAGGGTGTGGCGTTGAATGATGACCTGGTCGCCGACGAAATCAAGAGTGGGCAGTTGCAACGACTACACCCGGTGCAACTGGATCGGTTCGGCTATTGGGTTGCCTATCCAGCGGATAAGTCGCCAAGCGCGGAAGCGGCAACTTTCATCGACTGGATTCAAGCAGAGTGTGAGTAGTTCATCACCGAGGGTGGGTAGTGACAACTGCGAGGTAGCTACTGGCGTCACTCATGAGGTCACTCATGAGGTCACTCACGGGGTCACTCATGGGTCACTCATGGGTCACTCATGGGGTCAGGCTGCAGTGGCTTGAGATGTAGTATCAGGAGACGCGCGTTCGGCGTTATTCTCGACTTCCCGGGCAGTCTTGCTGCGTCGAAGGATTGCATCGTCGAGTCGCCTGTTATTTTCGCGTTAAGAGTCTATCGTTTCGGAGGGTGTGACCCCGCGGTCGACGCCATCGTGTACTTCTGAACCCGCGGTCATCGCGATCCATGGATTTCGGTATACGAAAGTCAAGCTGAAAGGACGTGACCCGCCTCCTGTGACTCGGTACCCTGCACCAGCCGACGCGATTCGAACGTTTGCAGGCAGCGACATCGCCGTCGAGCGGTGCGTCACACAACCGGATTGACAAAGCCGGTCGAAATCCGCCGATGGCCATAATTCGGAGAAGAGCATGAGCCTGATCCCACCCTCAGAGCCCGCTTCAGACTTGACAAACGATCATCTCGCAGAATGGGATAGAGAGAATTTCTTCCACCCGTCAACACACCTGGCGCAGTTCGCTCGCGGGGAATAGGGTAGTCAGGTGATCTCTGGATGTGAGGGCGTCTACATCGAAGACCGCAACGGCAAGCGCATGCTTGACGCGTTTGCAGGCCTGTATTGTGTGAATGTCGGCTACGGTCGTCGGGAGGTGGCAGAGGCAATTGCCAACCAGGCTCACGAACTGGCCTACTATCACGCCTACGTCGGTCATGGTACCGAGGCCTCGATCACGCTGGCGAGGATGATCATCGACCGTGCCCCGGCACACATGTCGAAGGTCTATTTTGGACTCTCCGGATCGGATGCCAACGAGACCAACATCAAGCTGGTCTGGTACTACAACAATATACTCGGCAGGCCAGCTAAGAAGAAGATCATCTCGAGATGGCGTGGGTATCACGGCTCCGGGCTGATGACAGGGTCATTGACCGGCCTGAAGCTCTTTCATGATCAGTTCGACCTGCCAATGCCGGGCGTATTACACACAGATGCGCCGCACTACTTTGGTCGTGACAATCCGCACCAGAGTGAGGCCGATTTTGTCAGACAATGTGCCGACAACCTGCAGGCGATGATCGAGCGCGAAGGCGCTGACACGATCGCTGCATTCATCGGCGAGCCTGTGCTCGGCACCGGCGGTCTCGTGCCCCCGCCAGCGGGCTACTGGGAGGCGATTTCCCCGATCCTTGAACAGCACGACATTCTGCTGATTGCCGATGAAGTGGTGACTGGCTTTGGTCGGCTGGGCTCCATGTTCGGTTCCACCCACTATGGTATCAAGCCGGACATCATCATCATGCCAAAGGGCTGACCTCGGCCTATGCGCCCCTGTCTGGCTCTATCGTCTCTGATCGACTGTGGTCCGTGCTCGAGCAGGGCACCGATACGCACGGCGCATTCGGACACGGATGGACGTATTCGGCGCATCCGATCGGCGCCGCTGCAGGCGTAGCCAACCTGACGTTGATCGACAAGATGAATCTGGTAGAGAATGCCGGCGAAGTCGGTAACTGTCTACTGAACCGCTTGCGCGATGCGTTGGCGGAACATGTACACGTAGGAGACGTGCGCGGCGAGGGGATGTTGTGCGCGGTAGAGCTGGTCAAAGACAAGACTGCTCGCATCTTCTTTCCCCTCGAAGCCAGGACCAGCGCCGCTGTGGTTGCCGCGATGGCACGACGCAGCGTCATTGCACGTGCCATGCCGCAGGGCGATATCATTGGCCTGGCGCCTCCACTGTGTCTTGACAGATCCGAAGCAGACATCATCGTCGCGGCTACCTGTGACGCGATCAATGAGGTCTTCGACAATGGCTGAGCTGGTGCCCTCCTTCAGCCGAGAGGAATATGCCAACCGGCTGGCGAGGACACGCCGTGCCATGGCTGAACGTGATATCGAACTGCTGGTGGTGTCTGATCCGTCAAACATGGCCTGGTTGACCGGATATGACGGTTGGTCTTTCTACACGCATCAGTGCGTGCTTCTCGCGCTCGATGGTGAGCCCGTCTGGTGGGGCCGTGCGATGGATTCTCTCGGGGCTCGACGCACCGTGACAATGCAACACGAGAACATCACAGGCTACGACGACAGCTACGTTCAGAACCCGGACAAGCATCCGATGGAGACCTTGGCAACCCTGATCAGTGAGCGTGGCTGGAATACGCTGAATATCGGTGTTGAACTGGACAACTACTATTATTCAGCTGCGGCCCATGGCGCATTGCTTCGAAGCCTCGGGCGTGACTCGTTCATTGATGCCACCGCGCTCGTGAACTGGCAGCGAGCGGTCAAGAGTGCGAGGGAGATCCGCTACATGCGTGGCGCCGCCCGGATCGTGGAAGCCATGCATAAGGCCATCGTCGAGCAAGCCGAGCCGGGTCTGCCGAAGCATGAGCTTGTTGCCGAGATCTATCGGACCGGCATCCTTGGTATCGATGACTACTGGGGTGACTATCCGGCTATCGTGCCGATGGCCCCCTCTGGCATGGATGCGACAGCGCCGCATCTGACCTGGGGCAATCAGCCGATGCGCAGTGGGGAAAGCACATTCTTTGAGATTGCCGGCGTTCACAAACGGTATCACTGCCCACAATCCCGCACGCTGTTCCTTGGCGAACCACCGGCCAGGTATGTCGAGGCCGAGAAGGCGGTACTGGAAGCGATTGACGAGTGTCTCGAGCAGGCGCGGCCGGGAAATCGTTGTGAGGATATCGCCAACACCTTCAACAGTAGTCTGAACCGACTGGGATTCAGCAAGGACAGCCGTTGCGGCTACAGCATCGGACTCTCATACCCTCCGGACTGGGGTGAGCGCACCATGTCATTCCGTCGGGGCGATACTACCGAACTGCAAGCAGGCATGACCTTCCACCTCATGCCTGCCCTCTGGCTTGACGATGGCGGACTGGAGATCACCGAACCGATACTCATCACCGAGACAGGCGTGGAGTGCTTTTGCAGTACACCGCGTGAGCTCGTGGTGAAACGATAAGTGATGACGGCAAGGTGTTGTCAGCAAGTGAGGCCAGCATGCTGACTCCCGGTAAGCGAAGGTGAGCGTGTCTATGGCCTCAAAGTTGCCCGACAGCCCGATCATCCCTACCGTGCCGTTCGATGAAGACGGTGTGCATCACGGCTTCCTGCGATTGCCCTTCAGCCGTGACGACTCGGCCTGGGGTTCTGTAATGATTCCAATCACCGTCATCCGTCAGGGAACAGGACCGTGCGTGCTGCTGACCGGTGGTAATCACGGTGACGAATATGAAGGTCCTGTCGTACTGCAAGAACTTGCATTGACGTTGTCACCGACGATAGTGACCGGTTGCATCATCATCGTGCCAGCGCTGAACTACCCGGCGTTTCGTGCTGCTACCCGCACGTCTCCCTCGCCATGTCTTTGTTCGATCAGCTCGTGACTGATCTGTCATTCCAGGCGACGTCTAACAATTCGAGGAACACTTCAGAACGTGAGTCCTCAGAACTAGTGCCTTGTTGAGCAGATCGGCACGGAACTTCATGCACGAAGATGTGGCGACGCCTTCTCGCTAGCGCCAGTTGAAGTCATAGGACTAATAGATACCGCCATTGCCCTTGTAGCGGACCGCAGGCTTTTTACAGCAGCAATCGCACAGTAGCTGCCCTTGCAGTAACGTCAAGCCTTTACAGGTGGCGCCACTAGCGCCGGCCTCGGGGCTTTCATCCTCTACAAGCTGTTCATCGTGTTCAGGCTCCGCCGCGCCAGCGGCGCGGACCGCTTCGGCACCGTCCTGCTGTTCCCGGTGCTCGCCCTCGGCATGATCGGCTGCTTCGCCACAGGGGGCGTGATCGAATGCCCGCTCAACGTCTGGCGGCGGACGCGGCGACGGCGGCGTCCGCCTCTACACGGTCCGTCACTCGCGGCGCACGACTGCAGTGCCAAGTACCGCGCGGAGTGCCGCCGGGTTGTCTATCCGCAGATGCTTGCCACGCACCGCGATCAGCTCCTGTTCGGAAAGTCTGGTCAGCGCGCGCGAGACAGTCTCGATCTTGAGACCGAGATAGTCACCGATCTCCTCGCGCGTCATGCGCAGCACGAACTCGGTACCTGAGTAACCGAGCCGCAGGTAGCGCTCCGAGAGCCCGACGAGGAAGGCGGCGACGCGCTCCTCGGCACGCATCACGCTGAGCATCATCATCACGTCCTGCTCGCGCACGATCTCTCGGCTCATGACCTTGTGCAGCTGATGCTGCAGTGGCGGGAAATTCTGGGCGATGCGTTCAAGATCAGGGTAGGGCAGCACGCAGACCTCGCTGTCCTCGAGCGCAACCGCGTCGACGCCGTGGCGCTCGAACGCGACGCCGTCGAGCCCGAGCAGCTCTCCCGGCAGCTGGAAACCGCTGACGTGCACGCGCCCGTCCTCGCGCGTCGTGCAGCTCTTGAACGAGCCGACCCGAATGGCGTAAAGCGAGCGGAAGCGATCTCCCTCTCGGTACAGCATCGCGCCGCGCGTAACTCGCTGACGCATCGCGACGAGTGCGTCGAGCCGCTCGAGTTCGGCCTTGGGGATGCCGCCCGGCACACAGAGTTCGCGCAGGCTGCACGACGCGCAGGTGTCCTTGAGCAGCGCATAGTCTAGCGCGGTGTCGGTCGCCGCCGCGTCCCCGCTTTCCGCTTCATCCTTCGGCGTCATCGTCAACGTTCGTCCCATGCTGTCTTCCGTCAGTCGTATACCCGCAGCCGATTTCCGCCCAAAACGGCCGTACTTGATAGTTGTCAAGAAAAGTCGTTGCCGGTTCGTCGATAGTGAGAACCATGAACAACATAGATCTCGCCAACACGCATGCCCGCAATCCCGAAGCTTCTTCGAGCAGTGGCCATTGTACGGATTGCTGCCCGGTCCGATCTGACGCGGCGATCCCGAGCCACGGGTCGGTTCCGGCGAGTGGGGTTCGAGGCGGCGACGCGGCTGAGGCGCTGAGGTTAGCTGAGATCCGTGCGCCGCGCTACACGAGCTACCCGACGGCAGATCGTTTCGCTGAGGCGTTTGGATCCGAGGATTACGCCGCTCACCTCGCGGCGAGGGCGCTCGGATCCGTCGCGCCGTTGTCACTCTATGTACACGTGCCGTTCTGCGCCTCGCTCTGCCACTACTGCGGCTGCAACCGCACGATCACGCGCTCGCTGGAGAAAGCCGAGCGCTGGCTCGAACGGCTGCTCGCCGAGGCTGCCTTGGTCGACGGCACGCTCGGCGGCGATCGGCGCGTCTCCCAGCTGCACCTGGGCGGGGGCACGCCGACTTTCCTCGACACCGCGCGGCTCGGGCGCCTGATGGCTGGACTGCGCAACCGCTTTGAGCTCCTCGACGGGGCGGAGCTCTCGATCGAGATCGACCCGCGTACCGTAGAGGTCGAGAAGCTTGAGCTCCTGGTCGCCGAGGGCTTCACCCGAATGAGCTTCGGGGTGCAGGACTTCGACGCCGACGTGCAGCGGGCGATCGGGCGTGAGCAGCCGCCGCGCTTGGTGCGCGGCGTGCTCGAAACAGCACGCGAAGCCGGCGTCCGTTCGGTCAACTTCGATCTGATCTACGGTCTGCCGCGCCAGAGCGTCGCGCGTTTCGCCTGTACGCTCGAGCAGGTGATTGGAATGCGTCCCGAGCGTATCGCGCTCTATCACTACGCGCACCTGCCGGAGCGCTTCCGCAACCAGCGCCTGATCGACGCGGGCGAGATTCCTAACAGCGTCGAGAAGCTCGCTATCTTCGACGTCGCGGCCGAGCGGCTTGCGGCGGCCGGGTACGTCTACATCGGTATGGATCACTTCGCGCTGCCCGACGACGAGCTTGCCGTCGCCCACCGCGCGGGACGCCTGCACCGGAACTTCCAGGGTTACTCGACCCAGCCCGATCGAGACCTCGTCGCGCTCGGCCCGAGCGCGATCAGCCGCGTCGGCCCGAGCTACGCGCAGAACCACCGAGGGCTCGGCACGTGGGGTGAGGCGATCGACGCCGGTCGGCTCGCGACCTTCCGGGGACTCGAGCTCGACGGGGACGACCTCCTACGGCGGGCGCTGATCCAGGCGCTGATGTGCCAGGGACGAGTCGACAAGTACGCGTTCGAGATTGCCTGGCTGATCGACTTCGATCGAACATTCGCCGCTGAGCTCGCCGCGCTCGTGCCCTACGCGCGAGCCGGACACGTGCGCGTGGAGGACGACGCGATCGTTGTCACTGAGCGCGGCCGGCGGACGGTGCTGCGCTCGATCGCGGCCGAGTTCGACCGCCACCTGCGCGAGCGGCGCGAGCGCGGTGCCTTCTCCCGGGTGCTCTGACCGACGACGGAGTCGGTAACGGCGCACGGCTCTCGCTCGCCCGTGAGTGAAATTTCCCCCTACGGTGACTGCAGGTCGTTAGCGCGCCGCCCGCTGATGGGACAGGATGGGGCTCGCGCACCGAACCCACCCTCCAGAAGAAAACGTCCTCGGTCAGGTTCGGAGCGTCCTCGCTCCCTTCGCTGGAGATGTGGTCGTGTCGTAGACCCCCAGTTTTCTGGTGCTCTCCAACCGAACGCACTGGTGGGCGGCTGACTCAGTCAGTCCGCCCCGGGCTGAGGTAGGAAGGGGATGGCTACGTGTGAATGCGAAGAGTCACAGTCATGTTGGATCACATTCCTTTGGAGGCCTGCCTTTCGAACGGGCCTTGGCCAATCGAGCAATCAAGGTTGCGCAGCCGCCCGTCCTTCAGTCTGTAGATTAATCCGTGTACGCGGATGTCCAGTTTACGGTGCCAGGCCTTCTGCATGATGGGCGTCTCTGCGACTCGCCGAACACCTTCAACAACGTTCAATTCTGCAAGTCTGTCTCGGCGCGCCTCGGCATCCCGAACATGGGCAAGATCGATCGCATAGGAGCGCGCAAGCCGTCGGATCGGTTCAAGCCAGTGGTCGGCCAGTCCGTGCGGCATGTCTTCAGTCGCTGCTCTGACGCCACCACATCCGTAGTGTCCACAGACAATGATTTCGCGCACGTTGAGAGTATCAACGGCAAACTCCAGCGCCGACAGCAGATTCATATCAGCGGAATGCACCACATTTGCAACGTTGCGGTGTACAAATACCTCTCCAGGATCAAGTCCAGCGATGACATTCGCGGGCACACGACTGTCAGAGCAGCCAATCCAGAAGAATTCGGGTGTTTGTTGTGACGCGAGGCGTGCGAAATAACCGGGGTCTTCGCTGATTCTTGCGGCTGACCAGTCGGCGTTGCGGATTAACAGGTCATTCAGCATCTTTTGGTGTCCGACATGTGGTCACGATCTCGCCGGTGCGACATCCGAAGCGTCAACGTCTGCAGGTCGCTCTCAGTCAAACGCAGTTTGGCGAAGGGCAGGATGATCGCGTTTTCCAGGATGAGATGACGGCGCGCATGGGTTGCAAAGCGGCGAAGGGATGCACGGTCGTGTTCGGAAAGTGCCTTGGTACCCGCCAACACACTTTCCAATATTATGTTCACCGCAGGCGAATCCACCTGTGCATGATCGTGATCCTCCACCAGTCGCGAGATTATCTTGCTGATTTCATCCTCCGGTTCGCATCGACGCTTTAGCAGCGGGAAGAGATCTTCTTCCTCATCTTGCAGATGTAGTGGCAGTTCATCTCGCAGGAAGCCGATCACGCCCGTCACTTCATCGGTGGGCGGAACAGTAGAGGTCGCGATCCGACACAGCGCCGCGCAGATTTCTCGTTCGCGCAGGTGCTCCTCCTGGATGAAATCAAGCGGACTGCTCAATAAAGAGAGATCGGTGGGTCTCAGGCAGTCCCCTCTGCTTGATTCAGGCAGATGATGGCTCATGGGTTTCACCTCTTGTGCGCCTGACCGGTTGAAGGTCCGCGCCAGTGATTTCGGCGGACGCTACCAGCTCGTTGATGAAACGTCGTGCAGCACGTGCCCAGGCGGCCTTTTCCAGGGCCTCTGATATTTTTGGACGGACGGTGTCATAGGGCAAAGAGGCACCCGGCGCTAGCGCATCCATACGGATGATGTGCCAACCGTGGCGGGTCAGAACCGGCTCCGCGGTGATGTGGCCTGTCGATAAGGTGCGTAATACAGCTTCAAATTCTGGCACGGTATCGCCCGGCCCAAGCTGGCCGAGCGCACCACCACTGGACTTTGATCCGCAATCGCTGGTTTCGCCTGCCAATCTTGCAAAACCCTGAGGATTCGCTTTTGCCTGTTCCGCGAGCGTACACGCACGCGCATGTGCTGCGCTCTTTTCGCCCTCAACCCGTGGATCGCAGGCCACCAGGATGTGGGAAACTTCCCACAAGGGCGGGGCGCGAAAGCGCTGGGGGTCACGCTCCCACTCGCTGCGGATGGCCTCGTCACTGATGGGGTCAATCTTGAGTGATACGTCGAGCAGGCCCCGGATCAGTGCTTCCTCTTCGGTTTCGAACCGTCCCGATCCGAATTCAATCGGGGCTGTATCAAGCTCTTTTGCCTTTGCCGCCTGCAGTAACGCGGTCCGCACAGCTACGGCGTTTGCAGCCTGGCGCCACACAATCTCAGGTTTTCCTTTGGGGCCATGATGATGCTGTGTTTCCGCAGCGACAATCTTGTGGGGTACGATTTCGCCGTTGACGATCAAATCGGGAAAGAATGGCTTGTTCATTGCTATTACTCCGCTGGCTTCGCCATTGAGCCCATAGAAGTAGGCTTATGGTTCCCGCCGGTAGCACCAGCCACAGCGTGATTCTTCAAGGGTTTCTGCCGCCGCGAACGAACGAGCTGATATCCGGGCCGCAAAAGAAAACGGAACGGAGCGGCAAAGCCGGACAACATATGTACCAGCCGTGTGAACGGGAACAGGATGGTGATCAGTAAACCGAGAAAGATGTGTGTCTTGTAAAGCCAGTGGACATCCACAACCATGGCCCAGGCGTTGAGATTCAACAGGATGACCGACTGCGACCAGGTCATGAAGCGGACCATTTCTGCCCCGTCCATATGGTGCAAGGTGAGAAATATTGTGCCCAATCCGATGAGAAGTTGCAGCCAGATCAACACCAGAATACCGATGTCGGCAAAGCGGGTGGTCTGCCAGATGCGTGGGTCGGTTACCCGGCGATGGATCAGCATGCTTGCCCCGATCAACGCGGCAATTCCGGCCACGCCGCCAAGGAGAACAGCCATCCACTGTTTCAACGCATAGGGGATACCGAAGGCGTCAAGCACTGATACGGGTGTGAACAGACCGATTAGATGGCCAAGGAAAACCACGATGATGCCGACATGGAACAGGATCGACCCCCACATCAACTGCTTGCGTCGTAAAAGCTGACTTGAAGATGATTTCCAGGTGAATGGATCGCGATCGTAGCGGATAATCGAACCCACAATCAGAATCGTCAGCGCGATGTAGGGCATGATGCCGAAGATGAAGTAGTCAAGATCTAGAAACATGCGTCTATCTCCTATTTTGCCGCGTGTAGTGGAGTGGATTTCACCGGGATATCCATGCGCACGATGACGTCGCGCGCCTGTTGTTGTTGGCAACCGGCATTTGGATCTGGGCCAAAGCGCACTTCGCTTTCCTCCCATATCTCATCCAGGGCCTCAAGATCTTCAGGATCTACTTCGGGCTGCTCAAGCAGTTCGGCCACGGCCTCCTGCCTGACTTTTGCAAGCGAAAGCTGTGAAAGGCATTCAAACACAGCGGCATAGGCGCTTTCTCGTCTGCAAAGTCGTGTGTTCAGCGCTTCAAAGATATGTGCCGCATCTGCCAGCGTTTCCCGTCCATCTGCAGGTGCCCGAGTGGACAGGAATTCCAACAGCACCGGAAGGTGATCCGGCAGTTCCGAGGTGACTGGATCGAAACCGCCGTCACGATAGGTCTCTACCAATGAGACCATCGCCTCACCACGGTCACGGCTCTCACCGTGGACATGTTCAAAAAGGTTAAGAGACAGAGTGCGGGATCGGTCGAAGAGCATCACGTACTGCTCTTCAAGTTCATAGATATCTTGTGAACTCAGTGCTTCCGCCAGCGGGCGCAAGGCTCGACGTGCAGCTGCGGTCAATCGCGTATCCGAGGCCAGTACAGCACTTATTTCAGGCATTGCCTGCTGCAGCTCGAGCGTCGGATAACTCAGTATCAGGGATAGGGCTTTTAGAGTACGGTCCATTACTTTGTCTCCAGCTTTATCTTGAACGTTTTCATGGAGCCACCGAAAAGCGATACCTTCGACATACCGGTGGAGCAACCGTTACTGTCGGTAAAACCACAACCACCTTTGAGGTCATAGGCGTGCTCGACTTGTTCGCGGTGGGTTGTCGGAATTACGAATCGGTCTTCGTAATCAGCGAGCGCCATGATCTTGTACATGTCCTCGATGATGCGTCCCGTCAGGCCAACGCGTGCTGCAACCGCTTCGTCTATGACACCATCCACGCTCTTGGCGCGCATGTAGGCACGCATGGCCAGCATTCGTTCAAGTGCTTGTATGACCGGCTCTTCATCACCAGCGGTAAGCATGTTTGCAAGGTAGCGGACAGGAATACGCAGATTTCGCACATCTGGCATTGCGCCATCCATACCGATCGCCCCCGCCTCGGCAGCGTTCTGAATGGGCGATAGCGGTGGGATGTACCACACCATCGGCAACGTTCGGTATTCGGGATGCAGCGGGAATGCAACTTTCCATTCCATCGCCATCTTCCAGATCGGGCTTGCCTGTGCGGCCTTTACCCAGTCATCGGGAATACCGTCAGCGCGTGCCGCCTCAATGATGGCCGGATCGTTGGGATCAAGGAACACACCCAGTTGCGCGTCATAAAGATCCTGCTCGTTTTCCATGTTCGCAGCTTCTTCGATCTTGTCTGCATCGTAGAGCATGACGCCCAGGTACCGGATACGGCCCACGCAGGTTTCCGAACATACAGTCGGGTTGCCCGATTCAATCCGGGGATAGCACAGCGTGCACTTCTCGGATTTACCAGTCGACCAGTTGTAATAAACCTTCTTGTACGGGCAGCCACTGACGCACATCCGCCAGCCCCGGCATTTCTCCTGATCAATCAGAACGATGCCGTCTTCCTCGCGCTTGTAGATTGCGCCGGAAGGGCAGGAGGCTGCGCAGGTCGGATTCAGGCAGTGCTCACACAACCGCGGCAGATACATCATGAAGGTGTTTTCGTACTCGCCGTATATTTCTTTCTGAATACCTTCGAAGTTGTAGTCATCGGATCTCTTCGAGAATTCACCGCCCAGGATTTCATCCCAGTTCGGGCCTTTCTCGATTTTCTCCATCCGCTCGCCGGTGATCTTTGAACGCGGACGTGCGGTAGGGAACGCCTCCATCTCTGGTGCAGACTTCAGGTGGTCGTAGTCGAAATCGAACGGTTCATAATAGTCATCGATCTCGGGCAGGTCGGGGTTGGCGAAAATGTTGGCCAGTATTCGCCATTTCGAACCCTGTTTGGGCTGCAGCTTGCCAGCTTTGGTCCGCTCCCATCCGCCATTCCAGCGTGCCTGGTTTTCCCAGTCTGTTGGATAGCCGAGGCCTGGCTTGGTCTCCACATTGTTGAACCAGGCGTATTCGACGCCGTCGCGACTGGTCCAGACGTTCTTGCAAGTGACGGAGCAGGTGTGACAACCGATGCACTTGTCAAGGTTGAGAACCATACCGATTTGCGCGCGAATTCTCATACCGTGGCCTCCTTTGTTGTCACTTCATTATCGAGCCAATCGACCTTCTGCATCTTCCGGACTATCACGAACTCATCGCGATTCGACCCCACGGTGCCGTAGTAGTTAAAGCCGTAGGATTGCTGTGCGTAGCCACCGATCATGTGAGTAGGTTTCAGCACCGCGCGGGTGACCGAGTTGTGTATCCCACCGCGTTGGCCAGTCTTTTCAGAGCCGGGAGTGTTCACTATCTTTTCCTGCGCGTGGTACATGAAGGTGGTGCCGTCCTTGATCCGTTGTGACACAACGGCCCGGGCGGTTAGAGCGCCATTCACGTTGTACAGCTCCACCCAGTCGTTATCGACGATACCCGCCACCTTTGCATCATTCTCGGAGATCCAGATCACCGGACCTCCACGATTGAGCGTGAGCATCAGCAAGTTGTCGGAATAGGTCGAATGGATCCCCCATTTCTGGTGCGGCGTGATGAAGTTCAGCACTACATGCGGATTGCCGTCGCGTGCCTCGTCGTTGATCTCTTCACCCACAGTTTTCAAGTCTACCGGTGGTCGATAGGACATGAAGCCCTCACCAAAGGCTCGCATCCAGAGGTGATCCTGATAAAGCTGTTGTCGCCCTGTCAGGGTCCGCCACGGGATCAATTCATGCACATTGGTATAACCTGCGTTGTAGCTGACCTTTTCACTTTCGATCCCCGACCATGTAGGACTGGAGATGATCTTGCGTGGCTGTGCGGCGATATCGGCGAAGCGGATCTTGTTGTGATGTTCGCCTTCCGCTAAATGTGCGTGTTCACGACCGGTAGCCTTGCTCAACGCTTCCCAGGCCTTGACAGCGACTTCACCATTGGTCTCTGGCGCCAACATGAGAATGACTTCGCAGGCGTCGATAGCGGTTTCGATCTTCGGTCGACCTGCCGCAGGCCCGTCCATCTGCACACCGTTGAGGGTCGACAGATTGTCGATCTCATCCTGTGTATCCCAGGCGATTCCCTTGCCACCGTTACCGAGCTTGTCCATCAGTGGACCCAGTGAGACAAAGCGATCGTAGATCGCTGTGTAATCTCGCTCTACTGCAATATAAGCAGGTGCGGTCTTGCCGGGTATCAGATCGCACTCGCCTTTTTTCCAGTCTTTTACCTGATCCTGCGCAATTTCTGCTGGGGTGTCATGCAGAATGGGCAGCGCGACGATATCAGTCTCTTTACCGAGAATCTCCGGTGCAACCTCCTGCACCTTCTTAGCGATGGATTTGAAGATATCCCAGTCAGACTTGCTCTCATAGGCCGGGTCCACTGCTGCTTGAAGTGGGTGGATGAAAGGATGCATGTCTGACGTGTTCAAGTCATCTTTTTCATACCAACTGGCTGTCGGTAGCACGATGTCGGAATAGACTGCCGTGGTGCTCATTCGGAAGTCGATGGTCACCAGAAGATCGAGCTTGCCGCGTGCACCTTCTGCGTGCCATCTAGCTTCTCTAGGTAACTGCCGACCTTCTTCGCCAAGATCCTTGCCCAGTACGCCATGGCTTGTGCCAAGAAGGTGCTTCAGGAAGTACTCGTGACCTTTGCCCGACGAACCGAGCAGGTTTGAACGCCAGACAAACAGATTGCGCGGCCAATTCGCCGGATCGTCCGGGTCTTCGCAGGACATCTCCAGATCACCGGATTTCAGTTGTTCGGCAACGTAGACCGGAATCTCCTTGCCAGCCGCCTTGGCCGCCTTGGCTACCTCCAGCGGATTTGTTTTCAGTTGCGGTGCAGAGGGCAACCAACCCATCCTTTCGGCGCGTATGTTGTAGTCGATCAGACTTGCGTCCCAATCGCCTTCAGGTGCAGTCGGTGACAGGATCTCAGACGCTTCCAGTGTCTCGTATCGCCACTGGTCGGTATGTGCATACCAGGCAGAGGTCGAGTTCATGTGGCGCGGAGGTCGGTTCCAGTCAAGCGCGAAGGCCAGTGGCTGCCAACCGGTTTGCGGGCGCAGCTTTTCCTGTCCAACATAGTGAGCCCAGCCACCGCCGGATTGCCCGACACAGCCGCACATCACCAGCATGTTGATGACACCGCGATAATTCATGTCCATGTGGAACCAGTGATTCATCGCGGCCCCGATGATGATCATCGATTTGCCGTTTGTGCGCTCGGCATTGTCAGCGAATTCGCGGGCCACGTGGATGATCTTGTCGGCAGGAACACCTGTAATCTTTTCTGCCCAAGCGGGTGTACCTGGCATGTCGTTCGCGAAGTCGGATGTCACCCAGTCGCCACCCAGTCCGCGGTCAAGGCCGTAGTTTGCGCAGAACAGATCGAATACCGTTGCCACGGCGATTTCACCCTTCGCTGTCTGAGCTTTTTTTATCGGTATATTGCGGGTTAGCACGCTGGGGTGATCCGCATCTGTCTGGAACTGACCTATCGCCTCGCCGCCGAAGTACGGAAAGTCCACGCCGACCACATCATCATGAAATTCTTCTAGAACCAGTGATATTTTCAGCTTGACGTCCGTCTCTTTGGCGCGTTGTTCCAGATTCCATTCACCATCCTCACCCCAGCGATATCCGATAGAGCCGTTCGGCGCAACAAAGCTGTTTGAGGTCTCGTCAAAGGCTACGGTCTTCCACTCCGGGTTGTTGTCTTCAGCCAGTTTGCCGTCCAGATCATCAGCACGCAGGAAACGCCCCGGAACAAATCGGCCGTTCTTTTCATCCAGCTTCACCAGCATCGGGAAGTCAGAGTACTTGCGCGTATAGTCGGCGAAATACTCAGTCTGACGGTCCAAATGAAATTCACGGAGGATAACGTGTCCAAAGGCCATGGCAAGGGCTGCATCTGTGCCCTGTTTTGCATTCAGCCAGACGTCCCCGAATTTGGCAGCCTCTGAATAATCCGGGCAGATGACAGCGGATTTGGTGCCCTTGTACCGGGCTTCTGTGTAAAAGTGCGCATCCGGCGTCCGCGTCTGTGGAACGTTTGAGCCCCATAGCAGCAGATAGCCGGAGTTGTACCAATCGGCACTCTCTGGCACATCTGTCTGTTCGCCCCATGTCATTGGCGAAGCCGGTGGCAGATCGCAGTACCAATCGTAGAAACTCATGCATACGCCGCCAAGAAGGCTTAGATAGCGTGAACCTGCGGCATAAGAGACCATCGACATTGCCGGGATCGGAGAAAAGCCAAATACGCGATCGGGGCCGTAGGTCTTTGTTGTGTAGGCGTTGGAGGCAGCAATGATCTCTGTTGACTCATCCCAGGTCGCGCGGACGAATCCGCCTTTGCCCCTTGTCTCAACATACGATGCACGCAAGATCGGATCGTTCTGCAGTTTGGTCCATGCTTCAATAGGCGACAGTGTTTCGCGCATCTTGCGCCAGATTTTCATCAGCTTGCCGCGCACCAGAGGATTCTTGACTCGGTTGGCGGAATAGAGATACCAACTGTATGAAGCACCCCGCGCACATCCGCGCGGTTCGTGATTAGGCAGATCGGGGCGCGTGCGTGGATAATCGGTTTGCTGGGTTTCCCAGGTCACGATCCCTGATTTCACGTAGATTTTCCAGGAGCACGAACCGGTGCAATTCACACCATGTGTTGAACGAACAATCTTGTCATGGCGCCAGCGGTTGCGGTAGGTGTCTTCCCAGTCGCGGTTTTCGCGCGTAACTTGACCATGACCGTTGGCGAACTTTTCAAGTTCCTTGGGTTCAAGGAAGTTCAATCTATCAAGCAAGTGGCTCATTTTTTTTTGCTCCAGTTGTTTTGAGTCCCGTCCCGGTGCGGCGCCGGGACGGGCAGTGCTCTACTCAAGGATTCTTGACGTAGGCGTTCGGCCGCAGGTAGAACCACCAGTTGATCGCGATGCACACCGTGTAGAAGATGGCAAATCCGTATAGCGCGTATTCCGGAGTACCCGCGCCAAGCTGCTCACCAAACACCTTGGGGATGATGAAGGCCCCGTAAGCGGCGACCGCAGCTGTCCAGCCAAGCGCCGGTCCGGCCTGTTCTTTATTGAAAACCACTGCGATTGTGCGGAAAGTCGAACCGTTGCCGATGCCAGTTGCGGCAAACAAGATCAGGAACAAACCCAGGAACGGGTAGAAGTACTGTTCCGGTGTTGCCGAGGCGTAAGCTTGTTGGATGAAGTAGGCAACACCGATGGCTGAGCCCACCATGACGATCGAAATCCACTGAGTGACACGAGCGCCGCCCAGTTTGTCCGCCATGATGCCGCCGATCGGTCTGATCAATGCACCGATGAATGGCCCCATCCACGCAAACATCAGAGCAGACGGGCCGTTGGGGTTTACAATATCGTGGGTCATGAGGCCATCAACCTCGACGTGAGTGAAGCCGAACACGACCTTGATGGTCAGTGCCAGAGCTGCGGAATACCCGATGAATGATCCGAAGGTCATCGTGTAGATCACCGTCATTGCCCAGGTGTGCTTGTTGCCGAAGATTTGATATTGGCGGCTCAGGTTCTGGCCGACGGCACCGGGAATCATTTTCAGACCCAAGACGGTTAATGCGATGACAATGGGAAGCACGATCCATTTGGACAGACCGATGCCAGCGGTCGGCAAACCTGCCTCTGTCGCCGGCAGCAGTAACCAGAGACCAAAGGCCGCCGTGGCGAAGCCGATCAACAACATCCCTGTAATGGTGGCAAATGCGCCCAGCGGACCAGGAATATTGGGTGAAACATGATCGTCACGGATGTTGTTCATTCCGAGCCATCCGATGACGGTCAATGGAATCAGGAAGAGCAGCCAGATCAGACCCGCGTTTTGGATGTAGGTCTCTGTTCCTGCTGGAATCTTTCCAATCAGAGTGCCGGAGGTGTTGATCAGTGTGCGGCTGGTGCCACCGAACATGCCCATGGTCATCGCCAATGGAATAAGGATCTGCATGGTGGTCACACCGAAGTTGCCCAGACCGGCGTTCATGCCCAATGCAAAGCCCTGCACCTTTTTAGGGAAGAAGAAGCTGATGTTGGACATTGAGGACGAGAAATTGCCGCCACCGATACCTGACAGAAACGCCAGGATCTGGAAGTACCACAGAGGCGTGTTCGGGTCCTGTAGCGCCATACCTGCACCAGCAGCCGGAATGATCAATAGCGCGGTAGTGAACACTATGGTGTTCCGCCCACCGGCAATTCTGATGAAGAAGGTTGACGGAATACGTAATGTTGCACCTGTCAGACCGGCAATCGCACCGAGGGTAAAAAGGTCAGATTTCGGAAATTCAAAACCCAGATTGAGCATCTGAACAGTGATAATGCCCCAGTAAAGCCAGACGGCGAAGCCGCACAGTAGACTGGGGATCGATATCCACAAATTGCGGGTAGCAATCGATTTGCCGATAGAAGACCAGTATTGGTCGTCCTCGATGTTCCAGTTTCTCAGGTCCTTTGCCATTTGTTCTCTCCAGAGACTTTGATGAGATTTGAGTGGCCCGCAGATGGACCACCCGTTGACACGTTCTTACTGCGCAGGCTGCCTACCATTCTTATTGGCAATCGCTACAAGGCCTTCTTCCAGTGCGGCGTTCGCCTTGGTTGCACGAGCGCGCAGCGTGTCGATATTGGCGGCCGCGAAATTCGCTCGCTCTTCGTCTTCCTGTTTCGTCGTGAAGCGAACAAGGAAGGCCAGGAAAGAGGCACAGGTGACCACAATTCCCAGGATGAAGAAGGCCTCGGACCAGTCGATCACGTTCTTGAACAGAAATCCGGCCAGTACCGCACCTGCATTTCCGCCTGCGCCTACGACACCGGCAACTGCTCCCAATGCTTTCTTGTTGATGAATGGCACGACCGAGTAGGTGGCCCCTTCTGCCATCTGAGTGAACAGTGAGAACACGATCAACGCAGGCAGGGCCAGGAACAGCACCGGCATCTGACTGAAGACCATCAGTGCGCAACCTTCAAAGAACAGACAGATGAAAAGCCAGAACGCCCGGCCGCGCAAACCCCACAAAGATCCGAAGTTGTCACCGAACAAACCGCCCAGAGTGCGGGCAAATATGTTCATCAGACCGAAAGAGGCGGCAACAAAACCCGCAGTGACCAGCGTCAGGTCAAAATAGTCCATGAAATAGAGCGCGGCGACGTTGTTCACTGTCAACTCGATGCCAAAGCAGGCTCCGTATATAACAAACAGAACCCAGACTCGGGGGTCCTTCGTTGCTTGCAGGTAGTTCCCGGTTACCTTCGTTTTTTCTTCCATTTTGCCTTGTGCGCGAAGGTCGTCGAAATTTCCATCTGGCGCATCCTGGGTCAGGAAGTAATAGGCGATTCCGGTAAGAAAAATTATCACGCCAACGACGACCATCGATAGACGCCAGCCAATCGCTTC